>Ga0123354_10005475_pt1 | contig 18462 bp, 9 predicted proteins | sample TergutLab28metaG_2_FD_97872 | JGI IMG/M metagenome (GOLD analysis project Ga0123354, IMG submission 97872) | Labiotermes labralis P4 segment gut microbial communities from Petit-Saut dam, French Guiana - Lab288 P4 | ecosystem: Host-associated > Arthropoda: Insects > Digestive system > Gut ...
CTCTACACCACGCGCGCGCGCATGCATATAGCTAGCCCTTAAGTTCCCTAGACAACCTGATGATGGCCAATACAGGCCGAAACATGTAGTTGTTTCCATCACAGTCATTAAATACACCTCAGTAATTAAGTTGTGTTTGACTACATACCTTTTCCTAGATTCTATCACACGTAGACTGCATCAGGGATCTGGAAGTGCTTAGAGACACAAAGCTTCATTTTCACAACAGGTAGATAACATTTTCTCTCAGGCTATTAAACTGTTGGGGTTAATTCTGACTGTGTCTCTCTCCTTTTCTTTGCAGCACGGCGTCCTGACGCTATACTGCACTCCATTCACACCCCAGTTGCAATACGCCTCTGTTCCGTGGAATTTTGTCACTTCTTCGGATGCTTGCAAGCTGGAGCGCGTCCAGCGGAAGTTTCTGTGTCTGTGTCATTACCCTTTTTTTCAGACACCCACAATACATCTATGGTAAAGTTTTTAATTACTTGAAATTACAAACCTTAAGTGCCCGGAGGCGCTACCTGGATGTTCTTTTTTAAATAATATTTTCGGGTCTCGAAATATTGTCCTGCCCGTTTGGAACATTCTGGACTACTCTCTGAAATCATAAAAGTACGTTCTGCAACAGAATATAAATAGAAGCAATAAATTCTTCGAAAATGAGACAAGTTCAAACATTTGGAACGATAGTAGCAACAGCATTCATGAAAAAATTGACAGCAAATTAAATTTAGGGCACGCGTGTTACCATTCGATCCAGAACTTCAGTCTTCCTTCCTAAGACGGGAAGGAGCAAAATTTACCCGCAGTTTTAAATAGCATTAAAACGCGGTCGGGAGCAACAAACAAACAGCGGGCTGAGGAACGTGTTTGGACCGGATACTTAGGAACTGATGCGGCCACGCTAAATACTGCATTATGAGGAGCTTAATACGTAATTATTCTTCAGAAAACATTACTGCAACGATAAAATCAACGAATATGAGTCAGGGGTTACACGTAGCATGCATGAGACAGATATGAAACACATAAACAACTTTCGTCGAAGCCCGAAAAGAACGAGAGTTTCTGGAATACCAAGGCACAAGCAGGAGACTAATACTAGCGCGGATGTATCTGTCTCAGATTAGGGTTCAGTAGCTGTCCCTTGTGAACACGGCAAAGAAGACCTTCGAGTTACAAGAAAGGCGAACAATTTGAACAGCTGATCTCGCAATGTCCGTAATACGTACCTAGGAACATCTGTTTTATGTAGTTTACTAACATCGACGCGGAATGCACATACTTGTACCAGAAAGAGACCTACTGCTCTCCATTCCAAACGTCAGATTCTATTTACCTTTTCTAAAAATTATAAAAGACAAGGAATGAATTACATGGCAGTCGCGTCTGAATCACCGCGATCGAGATTCATAGGGTGAATATTTAGCCACGCCGAAGTCATTACAGCCTTCGTACAAAGCAACATAACGGATGTAGTTATTAAAATTCCTCGTGGTCCTTTTCTTCTTAATTGCTCCAAGAACTTGTTACCGTTTTTCGCTGACTTTTTATATCGGGCCAGTACCTACGTCATTTGCTGCAACATGTCTGCTGCAGTATGAGGCCCTTATCAAAAGATCAGCGATTGAAGTGTCTTGGCTTCATATTAACACTTAGCGTTATACATTCGCCATCAGCTCACAAAACGCAAATATTGCTAGGCCACCAGTACCTTAAAACTTTTCGTACCCACAATCAACTCCAAAACTAAATGGATTAAGAATGTAATATGGATTTTAATCAATTAATTTTAACAACTGCACAATATGATATGCCTGCACACCTCATGTAAACATTCTACAAAATCGGCCAAGTGGTTTTAAAACTTTTCAGATAATAAGACTTTGCTTTCACTGTTTTCACGTGTCTTCAGCTTGTAACCTAAAACTCGCAACTTCAGAATCTCAACTGGAAAGCGCGAAACCAATTACCACTTTCTCATGGATACATAACTGACACTAGTTCCCGTATTTCCAAATAACTTTGAGATACAAACATACAAACCGATATCACATGACCCTGTAGACCGACATAAAGAAAAGCTATGGTTGAGTCTGAATCATGTGCAGCGTTTTACATAAGAGACCCTATGGATAAATGCAAGCGGTCACGACATAATCTCCCTTTAAACCAACACAAAAACTGGAGCTAAGGTAGTCGGACAAGACCTTGCGTGTCCGCATTCGAACCCGACAAACTTGACATACCATAAACTGCATTACATTTCATTATAGATAACACTTATTCTCTAATTTATTAGAATAAGTTTTGATGGCAATAAACAGCAACAAATTGTATATTTAAACAACATCACAGAAATGCATGGACATAGAAATATACAAACATGATCAAAAACGCACGCGACGCAGAATATGCAGTAACCTGTCATTAGCAAGTCATTCGACCATCCAGTATCATAAAACAGTGGCAATGCACTGTCACACTTTTTCTCAGTTTCGAGACGATGTAAGAGAGAAATTTGTTTTAAAATAGGCCGAAACATTATTAATAATCAGATGTGTATGGTATCAAAAGAAGGAAAATCGGGCAAAATAAAAAGGAAAGAAGCAGAACTGGGTGTGGAGATGATGGTGAACCAATTCAGACACAAAGCCATGTCTGTTCAGCGAATGTTGCCCGTGAATATGGATGAGAAGATAAATCAGAATAAAGGAGGAGTAAGGAAAGCCAGACTAGGCATACCTTAACTCCAACGACTGTCGGAGTCAGCAGTTCCACTGTGCTGTTCCAATTTCAGGAGGGAAGAGGCAGAAATGGTGGTGAGAAAATCATTCCATCAATCGCCAGCATTTGACTTAAAACGCGCAACTTGAAGGCTGAAAACTTCTTAAGAGGAATAGGGTACATAAAGTAGGAATGAGAGTAGTTTTAGGCAAATCCCTAAAAGAGATGCCTCAAAGAGCAGCTATATAAGACTCGAATGCCATCACCATGAGGAAGTGCAGCAAACTGCAAGTTAACGATTCTGGTGCAGCTACACTATGCCGTTATCTCCCTCAGAAAGCAGTCTTCCATATTACCGGTAGAACTGTTTCGATACGCTACGGACGGACTTCGCTCTGTGGAAGTGCAAACGCAAGAACATGGGTTTGCAATATTTATAGGGAGACGTTAATATCTTATACGTCGTCTAAGCAGCTCCTGTTTGTAAATTGTGAATTATGCCATTGTGGCTTCTGTGCCGATAAGGAAATTTAAAAGCTTTGCAATTACGTGTATATAATCATTCCGCATTCTTCTGCTTAAATTGCACCATAACAACTGCAACAACACAAAACTTGATAAAATCACTAGAAGGAACTGGAGAAAACACGCACCCAGGAATAGTTTTATAGAAAAAATCATCTAAATTAGTGAAGTTAATATGACTAAAACTAAGATATGGGTTCTCGCAGTGGTGGCAGCGAAGACTCGCGTCTTCTGGTATATGAAGCCACTTAGATTAAAATATAGGTGTCCATGTTTCGGAGAGAATCGCTGTCCCCATTTTTGACTAGTGTCAAGAACATCTACCCAGAAGAAGGAGTCAGCATGCTTCACAACTCAGAAAACTAACAACTTTTACTTAGAATATGTTTTTTAAACAAATAAACTACTTTAAAGTTTAAAAGTATACTTTTAATCAAATGAATAGAGAAATAAACAAACAAATGTCAAGACCTTGACGATAACAACAGTTTCTGTGCTTCGAAGTCGAAAGAGGGAAGGGTCAGGGTTGCCTCAGGACCAACCTGGACGCCGTATTGGTCCTTATGTCCCCATAGCGCATACAACCAAAACTCCCTAAACCATATTTTAGCTAAGATATCGTGTATCAGTCTGGGCCTACATGATATTAATTCTCCAACATTAGAAATAAATATCATGTTTATCCCAAAATAAATATATGTAGTTCGCTACGTGGGCGACATCTCTTCCGAAAAGCGCAAATCAGACAATAAATTCTAGTCTTCAACTGGTTTATAATCACAGTATATCCTAATTGCAGTAATTATGAAAAGGAATTTTGAGAAAGCCATGTGTTCCTACAGGGTTCTTATTCTACAGTTACTGCAATAAAACCCAGGTTAATTTGGCCACTGTGTCTGCGTCCAGTTCAGTCTTGCGGAAAACCTAACTTGCGGTACACAGTTAATACAATACAAAACAACATTAGTCACAGGGCGCGGGTAAGAGTTATCAGTAAACATGGCGCCAATCGCAAGTTTACGATTACCATTCCGAGTGCGTGGGTCCTCCTGTTTCTACAATTTCATATTACTGTAACAAGATTCTCACTTACAAACTGCGAGAAACTTCCAATACAGGCTCGTACAAGCTGACAACTCCATGACGCCTCCACATTTCCTCCGCCTCAAGTCATTCCGTACACAGCAGTATGGTAACAGTCACTTCATCAATGTCACTGGTATTCATGCCCCAGATAAACCTCTTCACACGGCCTGTGAATGAATCATACGCACAGCATGTCCGTCCGCAACAAGTAAGCCTGACCGGCGGACAATGCTAGAAGACTGAAGTGTATAACAGCAAACACAGGTCGTCTCAGTAACAAACGATAAATGTCGATGACGGATAGCGAAAGCTGTGAATGTAAGTTAATAAGGATTTGAAAGGCTACAGAAGTATTGGCACGTGGGGACGATGGAAGAGACGAGGTATGCACGTAGAATTTTGATGGGAAAACAGCCTGGAGATTTCCCATATGGAAGATGAGGAGATGCGAAGATTTATTGAATATATCTTGTTTGTTTGTGTGTGTATACACACACACACACACACACACACACACACACACACACACACACATATATATATATATATATATATATATACACGAGACAATGTTACTGGCTCAGGATTGTGTCCAAAGATTGGCTTTTGTATTAGCAGTGTTAAACTTTGAATACGGCTACTGCGATGGCATTCGTAATTAGTGAGTCGGTTTGTCCAAGCAGAATCATTCCTGGAAATCTTATGGTCGTTCGGATACTCAAGAAGTACTCCCCATTTAGTGAATCAGTATGTTCTTTACCGTGTTTACAGGAGCCCCACCCTGAACCAAACTCTCATACCTTATCTAGGATCCATTTCAATATTAGTAACCGGTCTACGCTTGCATTTTCCATGTTAATTCCCTTCAGAGGTAAGTTTCACAGTGTGTTTGAAACGCACTATAAACGTCAAAGAAAGAGACAGTAACATAAAAATGATTACACTGCAGAGAACGAAGTGAATCCATCTGCGTCTTAAGTTTCAAGATAACTTGTAAACCAGATTATTTCAGTCACGCACAGCAGAGCAAACCAACCCCTCAGTACCATCAACACCTTCTTCTTAGAGCACTTAACTTTGCAGCAATGGGTTCTTAATTACTTTGCCAGGTTTATTCTCCGTCGTTATTTTCGGTACAGGAGGAAGGAACGACACTTGTGAGGGACAATTCAACAGGAAGGCAGCACGCAAAGTAGTTTCAGAGTACTTAGCCTCACGCGTGTCTTATTCGTACTCGTTACTTCCGCGTAGGATTGTCGTGCTACGGCAAAACAATGCACAACAGCCTAACGGGTTCATTTTCCATTTCAGTAAACGAGTGTTTGCAAAAAAAAAAAGTCAAATTCTGGCACTTAGCACTGCTCTGTATTCTGCTCGTTCAGTAAAGTAGGAGTGTGTGTTTGAGAGAGAACTGTCTTTGTTCGTTTACACTTCAAATAACTTAGATATAAGCGTCGCATAAGAAACAGTACAGTGATTACGAACGGCGAACAGCAAAAGATTTGGCAGAAAACGGTATGGGCTCCGCTGAAAGAAAATCTGTTGACTTTCCACACTACATACATTAAAACTGTCCTTTAAATTGTTTAGAATATGAATACTCTTGCAGCCTCTAATCTCCTTGTATATGACGCCGTGTACATTTGTATATTGTCCTTGCACTCTACGGACTGTTCAAACCCCGAATATTGCAGAGCATGGTATTCCGAAACGTCGATACCTATATTCCAATCTACACGGCGCCGTACCCTAGAAAAACTTAAATCTTCATCACCTCCGCTGTGATAACCTCAGACCTTGCGTGTACGCCAATGTACGGCCGTTCTGGCTAAGGTTTCTGACAAATTCATTATTCATTAACCCGAAGTTACTGAAAATTGAGGACGTCACACTGAACACGTTTCGGTACCAGAAAGTATTCTTCGAGCATGTAAGTTTCTCACGCCATTACGTCCATTATTAACACAGAACCACCAATTTTAAAACGGCAGACGGTAAAACTGCATTAATCAAGGAAGTTGTTAAAGAACTTACACAAATGTTGATAACACTAAATAAAGATCGACCAACTGGAATTCATACACATAAGTGCCATAACGAATAAATAAATATTCAGAACCAGACTTTTATAAACCAGATCGATTTGAGCGATCAAAAGTGAGCAAGAAAACGTCTGTTTTGATTACGAAACATCGGATTTAAGGAACGAATTGGTTTAAAGAGGTTTACAGGGTGGGTCTATAAGAGGACGGACATTACTCCCAAATATCGGTACCCACGTACCAGACTACATGAGGTCATAATCTACAAAACCATAACCTAAATTTTCACAACCACTAAAAGCTTGGTTTTCCGATTAATCGTTTCTATTGTCAGAAAACCCGTAAAAAAATCTACGATATAAATAAGGCATAGAAGGTCCAATGTTCTTTTCACACACACAAAACAACGCGCACTGAAGTAAAATCATGCACCTTTAAACCTACAAGCCAATGACAAAGTTGTCTAACTGCACACTCATCTCTCTATAATGCCGTCATTGTTCCGACCTGGTTCATTCTATTTTTTTTTTGTCCTTCCTTTTGAATTCATAGCGTAACAAATATAAAAAGGACAAGACAAAAAGAGGAATAAAAGAATCGCATTTTAAAGAACTCAGTTGAAAGGAATAAATGTATGAAGAAAGGAAGTAGACAGGAAAATCTCTCCACGTGAATTGTCTATCTTCTGACGCCCGCTGCCTTTCCTTACTCGACACAGCTGCATTCAATAGTGACTCTGACAGCTCAGGACACATACATTTGCAGCCACATCCAAACGAGGTTCATTGCAGTTTACTTGGCCTCTTTGTGTACGTGTGCAAGTCTGTTGGCGTGCATGCTTGCAAGATCCCTCTCTGGATCAGTACGATGCAGCTTCTTTCCACAATTAACGTTATTTTCAGGAGTTGAATCGCCTGGGATATTAGAAGAGGTTAATTTCCTTCTCAGGTCTGCAGTTTAACGGCAGGCTCAGTCACTGTAAGGCCAAGTTCCTTTGTCTGAATCCGTTATGGTTTGTAGAAGAGAGTATAAATCTGTGAAATGTTGGAATTTTATGTGGAATAAACTACTTTTTTTTAACACGAGTAAGACCACACAACAAGACGATATGAGAAAGAATGCTTACTTTCTACTGATAACATCGATAGTACCTGTAAGGACTACATACACAACGTCAAGGGACCTGTGTAATTGACCCTGATTATGTAGAAAGAAGGAAGACTCAGCAGGACTGACGCACAAAAAGAGCCGACATCGATGAAGTAATGCTTCCTCCTGAGGTACAGTCTAACCCCGTCTACGCACGATAGCCCTAAAAAATTGTATACCTAACATCTGTATTAGTATCTGGTATCTGAATATTACAAGTAAAAAAGCAGGGTTATCCATATTTGCATCATCTGTCCTGCCACTCGTTGCAACTTTGACAATTTCCAAGAACTTTAGAACACGACTCTCAAGGAACCTCCGTGTGACACACCGAATTAACGCGTTCAGCATCAGCTTCCTGAAGAATACCGTGAAAAGTTCCGTGCTTCAGTCCATTGCTGCCACTGTAATTCACAACAAACGAAACTACGGATAACACAAACTGATACTTAACAGCCTTGCTACAAAAGCCTGCCTGGCTACGATGCGTGTACCATGATGCTTTCTAGTCGGCCTGATGACATTTGAAGAAACGCAGCGGAAATGGCACTTACTTGTCCATTTATGGAGAGGAATATTTATTTAGTTTTGCCAACCACTTTATGCAGAGGAAATTTCAGAGTCCCGGTGGTAAACCTCATTACTTTATTCGAGATTTTTCTCCAGTTCTGCTACCGTACAAAGAACAAATGTGCACCGGGTGTTCTATAATTTCAAAGTCGTATAAACGGCTCGCACAGAAACCAGGATCTGCGCTGTTATCCTTAACATCAACACTCGCAGCACGTAACGAGAGAAACTTTTGAATTCTGCTGAAAAATAACGCAGCCGACTACCCTAGAAGGATAAGGCAGACAGACAGGCCTATATGATTACCTGTAGGTTCGCATATACTGTGGTATCTCGGGAAGATGCAGTTTAAATACGGATATGCGTCGCTTAACGACGTGAACATGTTACGAGAAATGCGTCGACTGGCGATTTCGTCGTTGTGCGAACGTGTACTTACACAAACCTAGATAGTATAGTATAGCCTGCTACACACCTAGGCTATATGGTATAGCCTATTGCTCCTAGGCTAAAAACCTGTGTAGCATGTTGCTGTAGTGTATACTGTAGGAAACTGTAACAGTACGGTATTATAATATTATGGGACTACCTTCGTTTATGCAGTCCGTAGTAGACCGGAACGTCGTTCATTTGGTATTATTAGCACAATTAATATTAATATTATATTTTTAATATCTATAAACAGCAGATTTTCAAATCCTTTATATTCGCATTTTGAAACATCAGTGGGATGTAGAAGATTGCATCAATCCCTGATCAATTACGACAGTACCCGTACTGGCAATTATTAATCATTTCGAAGATTGCTGTATTTTGGGACATGAAGCCGTGTAGTTCGTACAAATTTTCCAACGTTCCAAAGGAACCCGCTGTTTAAAATTTAAAGGTAGGAGTTTCCTCCGAAACACTGGAAAGTTTCTATCAGACTTCAAGGCGTCATATCCAAGAAGACAAAATCGTCACAGTCACAGCTGCCGAAATATTATGCAAAATTAAACAGATGTCTTATCCGCGCTAGTACAATCTCATGTTAACACACAGTGACAAAAGCAGGAATGTGACACACATCATGAAAATAACAAATTATATCACCTCCTAACTGAAACGAATCACAGAAATGAAAACGGAAAGAGAAAAGCAACAAAAGTGGTGTCATGTTAGGTACGGACAAAATAGGCTGGAGCCTGTACGATGGCTAAAACGTGGCCTCGCTTCATCAAACACACTGTGGAAGGAAGGTTTAAATTGCTTCAAACATTTTATAGAAATATTCTGGAACTATAACAGTTGCAAGCAGCACATTACGTAGCAAGGTAGTATAAATGAAAGTATGACAATTATCACAAACATTCGGACGGATGGACAGCACTCTTAAATAATTCCGGTATACCTCTGTAGCACAAGAATGCCCATAATATTTACATGGAATCGTTATGAAAGTAGGCGTAATTCTGCAGCACTTTCAGATAAGAAGCTACTAATTTGAGGTACTAAATTATTAGTTGTTTTGTAGACAACTAATGTGTAGCTCAGTATAATACGTTACTCATTACGGTGAGACATTTAGGATAGCGTAGCCAGTTTTCAGGCTGGACAATAGATTGCTGGCAAGGAAATGAGACTTGTTTCTCCAAAGCGTCCATACCAACTCTGGGGTCCACTATGCCCCTTATTCAGAGTGTAACGGTACACTTTCCCCGGGTGTAAGGCTAGGCGTCAAGCCTCCTATCTAGTGCCGGATCTACGGATGATTGAAGTTATAACTTTACTCCCTCTCTGCCTTCATGGTGTGTACGGAGACAACTTTACCTCTTATTTAGCCTTTATTTATTCCAGTGAGTGACGAAAGCTCTTGCTAAAAAGGTCACATACCAATTCGCGAAGTTTACATTGTTAAAATACTCCACATATTGAAAAGAGTTTCTATAAAACTTGCAAATGCTAAAGGCTTCGACATTTCACATCATGTACCACCTACTGCAAAGTGGGGATCTTCTGCGTTTATAACAATTGTAGACAAATTGCCTTATGCATTTAATAAAAGCTAGTTGTTAACTGCTTAACACAAGATAGCAGATGTAGGTTTCTAGAAACGCGCCAAACAACTTTCAGTATGGAAACTGCAATAAATTTCGAGTAAATTTAACTAATAGCTTCGAAATTGACATATTGGAATGGACAGACACGACCTCACTATCATGCACATATTTTACAGTGTTTATAAATAGTGTGCAAGTCATTTATCTCAGTTCATCTCCCATTATAGCAGCATACACTATACTGACATTGCTCCGATGGAGCAAACGCGAGTATAAAAGAGCATAGTTGTCGTGAATGTCATAGACATTCTAAACCTCGCTGATAGATGAAGGTGAATGGTCAGCTTCTCAACATGGTCGCTTTACCCCCGGGGCAGAGGATCAGAATAGGGCGCTGGTTGGGCCAGACAGCCGAATTGGAGACGCTTGAGAAGAAGAAAACAAATATCTTGTCCTGACGGGAACCGAACCGCGACTCCCCGTTCGTCCGGCCCAAAGCTTAGTCACGCTATTGTCTAAGCACGGTAAATTAAACCGCCCTAAATAACCCTGATAAACGCCCCACACTCAATTGACACACTGCTGCCGTATTTTGTACACAGAACTTTCCTATTTATTTCTGCTAAAATGATTAATGGTGATGGTGTCTTGCTACATAACGTAATTTCTATCACGAAGCCTGTCGCTGTTCCAAACTTCTGAACTATACTGCGTGAGATAAGATGTCACCCTCTGAGAAAATTTACATCATGCAGGCTCTAAAAATGTGAATAAAGGTCAGTCTAACTTTGGATCAAACTCTAGCAGACGCGTCTCTTCTGCTGTACTGGTATAGTCCAGCAGCGCGCTTAGCCGGTTTTCCACCTACTTCTTTTATTTGTAACAGTATAAATTAACGTGTAGCTCTAAACATGGCTCTAAACTCACCATCACATAGAATGAAAATGCATATACGACATCAAAGCCAGCAGATATAATGTTATTAAATGTCAGGACAGCTATGGTACGCATGTCAGTGATGTGCGTGACAGTTAACTAATAAACTTACATTGTTAAAATTAACTAGATACTGACATGTAACAAACCCCAAAGACTGTCATTGTAATGTAAATGGATTAAACGGATTAAAATTAAACCGGTTTATAAAAATAACTTAGGTTCATAATTTACTTTTACAGTCTGAACACAACACTAGTGTAAAAAAAACTGTGGCTTCTTAGGGTCAAGAAAAATTGTATCTGTTTCGTGGTTTGGGTTTACCGAAAACTGAGAAAGATAACCATATGAGCTGAGGTTCCCGCAGCAGCGTAGATGCTGCGGGAACCTCAGCTGTTTTCTGACATACGGCGCTGCGTTAATGGGTGATGTCAGCAGTGTACTCTCCTGAACGTCAATGGATGCAATGCCCAAAAACATATTCTTATGAATATGTTGACCCTTGGGTAATCGGATACCGACATTTACAGGCAACGAAGGGTTCTCATATTCAACAGTCAAAACCTCTAGGAGTTCTTCTTGGACATTTCGAAACTTTACGACGATAATACGTTGCCACGAAATCTGGGTACCCGATTAGCCAACGAGGTAGCCCCACACCCCCCCCCCCCCCCCAAAAAAAAAGACGGAATACACGTTCACTCTCACGCATTTATCAGTTCGATGACGCCCAGTTCTGAACACATCAAACTTAATATATTGATAGAAACAAAAGAAGTGCACAATGGTAATATTACAAGTCTCGCTATTGGGGCAAAAGTTCCATATTCCTGACAACAACAGTTTCAGTGCTGCAAAACACCTTACTGTGTTGTAGCCAGACATATCATGGGAGGACGCAATAATAGTCTAGCATACACAATATGATTCACGTTTATTTTAAAACCGGGAAATGGTACCGACATATAATTCGACAAATAAAACATTTTGGTGGCGGGTACTTGAAGCAGATTCTTTCTGGCTATGGATATTAAACTGTGTTTTTCTAGGTAAGAATATCACACACGATATGGCACACAAACGATTTCAAAATGACAAAAAATAACTCATATCCAAGGCACTTTGCAAACTAAAATTAAAGTCTATCAAGAGCAGATTTTCATTAACGTGCTATGAATTTATTACGTGGTTCCCGATTCTCACATATATCTCCCATAAAACACTCAACTTACAATGCGTAATTCCGCACTGTCAGTAAAATGTCGAATTTCTTGTATTCTTGAACCTCCATTGCCCGTGTTACAGGTGTGACAAAAAAGTATGAGTATTGTGATGACATAGGGCAGTTGTTCAGCCTCAAGATGTTAAGGGTTCAGGCTTTCATTTACATAAGACACCAAATATTTACATTTATACAACAGATTAGTTGTATGAGAAAGTCATCTTCATTTCTACGTAGGATATTCGACCCTTGAAGATCCAACCGTTAAGGTATACCGAAACGTCGGGCACTCCTCAATCAGTAAGGCGGCAAAATATCCCAGAAGAACAAACATCTCAACTGCACCAATGCGAAAGCCGAAAATCTCGCAATTCATCAATATTTTCGGATTTATGAGAAAGAACGATCTGTACTTCCCCGTAGCAGTCGACACTTTACGATGAAATTCTTACATCAATCTTCATTTTGTTTCCATTCTTAATCAACATTACCGTCAAAGCGGTCAAAGACAACTCACCTTTACCGAAAATTTACGACACACCCTTTTTTTTTTCCTATACCGTTCACGCTTTCTACGTTACCTTCCTGACTTTCTGCTCCTTATTCAAACACTGATATCTGACTGCATAGCCAACTGATGGCACTTAGACAAGTCAAAGGACAAATGTATCCTTCTACAAAGGGGAGATGACAAGCAAATAATGGTGTTGGTGGTCACACACACACACAGAAACTTGAGAAGTTGACACAGAAGCAGAATTTTAAATGCCGTCTCTTCAAAGAGTGAAAGGTGATCCCGAAGGGGCACCTGTGGAATACTCCTGCAGGTGATATGTTCACGTACAGACATGTGATGTAGCCTGGAAGTTATAGACATCTCTGTGAAACATAATATTTATCAAGAACACAGACATCAATCTTGAAAAGTGACCACCTCACACGTAAAATCTGTACGTTAACTAGTTACCACAAAAGGTTTTTTTGGGGGGGAAGGGGGGTTTGGTTTCTTAGAACATTACTAGTATTTTATGTCTTAACGAATTACAGGACTTTCTGGAAGCACATTCTGTTGTACTTGGCCAGAAAAATGACGTATCTCTGAAGGCCGTCTTTGTTGTATGCTAAAATAATGACCGGGTACATCAAATTTACGTAAAATGTGAAAATTTAAAAATCGCACAGAATCCCAAAGTCCTACAGAACTGAATAGTGCAAGAAACCCCGTTTTCTGGGCTACATGAAAGCAACAAACAATCTAATCAACCAACCAACCAACCAACCAAATAACTTGCTATCAATCAATTAACTAACTCGTTTACTAATTAACTCCGTGGATCAGAGGCCTGCTTGAGAAGCTAAACGGCTCAGCAGCTAGTCCAGAATTTCCCCGCATTTTATTGTACCCGAAAGTTCATTATTACGTTCAAAAGAGCCCGCCACTTGTCCCTATTTACAGCCAGATAATTCAAGCAGCCCCCCCCCCCTTCCCAAAAGCATTTTTTGAACATCCATTGTAATAAAAGCAACTTAAAAGTGAAGCATATTTGTACTTCACAGGCGTTTACAACATTGAAGATGGCACATTTGATGGGTAGTAAGCGATCGCTTCTTACTGATGCGTCAACTGATGGCTCGCAGAGATAACCAATAGTAAGATTCGCTAATTTACCTTTCCCTTCAACACACAATTACGACAATTTCTCTCTAACCAAGATTAAAGTAAGAGCAAGCTAAGTATATACAAAGGTTAAGATCACATAACACAACTTTTTACAGAAGAAAAAATGTCAAGTCACAATAAACTTGCCACAATACCTTGCAACAACAACAGTGTCCTAAGTAACAGCTGAGGTTACAGGCAGATAGGCCACAAAAGTCCTACAATGTAGGCTATCACAAGATGCAAAAGAGGAAAACGTGAAAAAAACTACAGGATAAGAAAAGGTAATGAAAGGAAAATACCATGGCAGGGCAAAAGCAATGTTCTATGTCACTGTTCCGAGACCTGGGAGTTAAGTCGATAATAGTGATGAGTTGGGGGGGGGGGAGCATTAACGAGTCAGAGAGCCACCGATCGGGTGTCTGCACTTCTGTATTACCGAAAAGAATGAACTTGACACACCAAACATTCACATTAGCAGCACTGTCACGGACATCTCACAGCAGACAGCCAAGTCACACTTCACAGTAAAGAAGCTACAAAAAGCCAACTGATTAACGCCAATTTAAATTACAATAACGCTCAAATTTACAGCGTACCGAGTATAGGTAATGTAGTAGAGTATTCACACTACGAACAACAATTATTTCAAGATATCATAGACTGGAATAAGAACAATTCTCTCTCTCTCTCTCTCTCACACACACTTACAAGGACTTTCGATACAACTTAAAGGAAAGACCAAAAAACCAAGCTGAAATGACTGATCACAGATAAGTCATAAATTATATTACCTTTATCATTTTTCACACAATATAAGCATGTTAATATAAATACAAGAAAAATCTGACAAGACTGGGGCCTACGAAAATCTAAAACGTGCTCGTGCATACGAAGTAAACACGGATCCTATGTAAGACTAACACAAAATGTGCCATTCAATGTAGCACGGTACAACGCACGCCGGAACATGCAGTGACCGGAACGGCAGCATGACAGATTAACGGTGGCAGATGGTTAAATACACCATTAAAACATTAAACAAAGTCAGATATGAATACCTTTTAAAAACTTAGATCAGATTTGGATGACAGGCGATTTAACTCTCTGGACACAATTTAATGTCAAGTGCTTCGTACAGTGTACGCATAAAGGGCTTACATCCACACTGAAATCAACTAGGTACTGTGACACGCACAGATTATGGTTTGAAACGGGTAGCACTCAACCTAAAAAAAAAAATATCATTCTTTTCCTTTCTCAATCAGTTTCATATTCTCTTTGCTGCACATTCGTCAGCCACATTGGAAAACCCGTAGTGTCAAGAGCAGGGTGTTCACAAAGCAACACAGTGCGCGACTTCCGCTTTCACCCACGCCTTTACATATTTCATTGTACACTATTTCAACAGCATAAAGGCATAGGCTACTTTCATCGGATTAAAAAAATTTAAGTTAAAGTAATCCTTCCGAGTAATATCAATAAGTTCTATAAATGAGGTTTTACGAACGGAATGGAAGAACTATAGCTTGACATAAAGCAAGCAGAAATGAGCAATAAGAATCGGATTAGCATGAAAACAAACGAAAACGGGGAAAGGTTTGCATTATCCATTGAACGAAAATCTTGCATGTACGTAATTAACGTCAAAATATAATAGAATAACATTTCAGATACACTTATTGCAGGACATAAAAACGTTGCAGTACAGCTAACAGGCCTGTCTCGTCCACAGAGCAACGTTGTGAGAGACCGTATGCACAAGCAATCGGAGACATCTATAACCACAAAACAATTACAGTGAAAAGAGAACTTTCTTAATTCTTACTTTAAAGTCAAAATAAAGTTTTCCCCGCGCAGGTCACGACATATACGAATTTATGTGGGCCCCACGTCCGGTCTGTAAGCTATCGAGAAGAGACATATCTCTCACCCTTACCGCAACAAACCACGATTACTCGGATGTCCAGTCCGAGACCTGGTTACTATATTATTATTCCGTAACGGCAGCCTATCTATAGAGGATACGTCAATAATTAACTATTAAAAGTCCGGTTTTTACATTACATTTAGTTCGTAATGCTCAGTAAACACAGTCATTACCGATTATAAAAAGAGAGGCAATGTACATATAATGTAACATTAAGCGCGTTCGTTCAACCATTGTTGCTGTGGAAAAGCGATAAGTATTACATACGCGTATTATGAGTGTGTGTTTGTAGCCTTAGGTATTCGGAATGCAATGTGCTTGCGTCACGTTGTAATCTGTCACCTGTCCGGCTGCACATTGTTTTTCCACATTATCTCATAAACAGCACGATTGCCGAAAAAGCTTATTAAACATAAAATGTGTGCTTTAATTTTCTCTACAATATTTTCCGAAACATTTCTCATTCTAACGAGAAATGAGTGAGATGATAAAACACGTACAGCGGTCTTCATGCAAAGTACCCGTTATTCTTGTCAGATTTTAATGAAACTTGAATTTTCTCGACAGATTTTCGAATAACATTCAAATACCAAATTTCATGAAAATGCGTCCAATGGGAGACGGGTTGTTCCATGCGGACGGATGGACAGACAGACATGATGAAGCTAAGAGTCGCCTTTCGCAATTTTGCGAAGGGGCCTAAAATAAAATGGACGTTGTACAGGGAAATAATCTCTATCTGTTACGAGATTCGTAGAAAACACACATGCACTCCATGTGCAGCATGTAGGACGTTTGAACGCTAAAGCTGGATCTCATGACAAAAACTGATTATATTCCCTACACAATATTAATAGGTTTTTATATCCGACACTCTTTATGCGTAGTGTGATATGAATCCTTAAATGCAATTCACATTAATGTTAGTTTTTAAACGGGTATAACTTGGGAAACTTCTAAATAGCAATGCTCTTAAGGAAATCGGGGAGAATTATGTACAAAACTACTTTCAGTTATACTTAATTTGTCCTTGAAGGGCTAAACAGCGCATTTTCCTGAACTAAGAGGTCAGAACAAACTTTGATAAATTGTCTAAAGATCTGTCATCTGTAATAAGCTACACGATTCTTTTCCGTATATACTGTCCATTGCACCAACTCAAGACACGATATTAATTATGCATATTAACAGGCAAGACAGACCTATCCTCTCACGCTTCAAGGGCTATACCCAAAACTTCCGTAAATATTTGCTTGAGTAACTCCATACAGCGCCAGCTCAAGAAAATGTAAATTGGCAGGAATACCTGTACCTGTGACTGTGTATTTACCTAAAAATACAGCCGATATAATACAAAAACTTCGACCGACTCTTAAGGTATCGGTGACAAAACTGTGAATTACGCCAAGTCACAAGTCCGAGGCGGCTGATTCACTGATAATTAGCGGCATTCAAATAGAGACTTTCATATTCTAACTGAATGTTGCACTACACTACAGCTCTTTTATAAACGCATGGATTAATAATTTCACATTATCTCCACGCATATCGTAGCGTCTATAAAGGGCTATATAATGACAGGTAGCTGAGAACAGCCGATCGGAAACGTTTACTTGGAGTGGCACAGTCTAAAGTTTCTTGCAATATTATCATACCTGAAATATTTTGTAGTCTAACTCAAATATTATGAGTATTAATCCAGTATCGTAATAACATTAACAAACACAATAGTTTGCTGTAATCCTGCATATCTAAAGAGAACACATGTTCTTCAATTCCTGTTTCTGCATTCTAAATACTACACAACACACTAGTCCCCGCACTCCGCAGACCATCATCTCAGCAGCCTGCATCCAGCCAACAACGTCGGTTTGTAAGTCAGTTTTCACTGTCACATCAAAGTACAGAAACTGTCACAACTTTGTAAGATTGGCAAGTAGGAGTGGCCTCCAAAGGAACAGGACGGAAATGAGAAAAAAAGGGAAGTTAATCACAAGTCTTACAGAATAATGAGCAAGCTCAGATAATTACGTTTTTTTTATAGAAGACGTGTATTAAAGAACAAATTAAGTGGATCTGTTGAGTTTTCCGAAATATAGAGTCTGGGGTCTCTTTCAGTTGCCACTAAATTTCTGACAGAATAACGAAATGTACGGTCCTGCGGTCCTGCAAGCTGCCATTAGTATACGACACTGTATTTTCCTATCGTATCCAGTCTACTACAAAATTTTCAGTTGGTTCAAGAAGAAATTCCTTCTTTAAAAATGTTGGCAATGTAACAGTTGTTCATTAATTTCTGCCACTTTAATTGCAGCGACGGTTACACAGGCATGCGAATTATGAAAGAAAAACGTATATTGGAATTGAATAAAGCCGCTGTTGTAGATGCATAACTACAAATTTGTTATGTACGAAGTAAAAAAAATAAACTTACGTGTATGTATGTTGCAGATATTAACGGCTGTGGGGACCCGTTGCGCTGACCACGTGACACCCCTCTATCCGCAAAAGTTGGCACTAACTTCGCCGACCGGCGGCGGCCGCTCTGTCGGTATAGTTCGCGTGCGGAC
>Ga0123354_10005477_pt1 | contig 18459 bp, 9 predicted proteins | sample TergutLab28metaG_2_FD_97872 | JGI IMG/M metagenome (GOLD analysis project Ga0123354, IMG submission 97872) | Labiotermes labralis P4 segment gut microbial communities from Petit-Saut dam, French Guiana - Lab288 P4 | ecosystem: Host-associated > Arthropoda: Insects > Digestive system > Gut ...
AAAAAACGGAGAGTATATACCATGTTTAAAATATTCGGTACCTATATTTGTTGAATAAATATATAAAATGCAACTTTGGAGGTTAGCAATGCGGTACGTCAACTATAGTCGATGTTAGGCATCTAAAGGTTAAACCCACAGAAGGCTGAGGTTCACTTGACCAGTTGAAACACTACTGACGGATTCTGCTCCACCAAGTTATTAAAACAAAACCCACTGCGCACGAAAATAAACCTTCAAGCGAGTGTTTATCATAAAGCCTGTAGTTGATTTGAGTTTAATTTCTGAAGACTTGTCCTTTAAGCGATCCACGGGTCGAACAGACGGATTTACTGAACCGCTGAGCTGGATCCCCGTGTCGTACGGTTCGGTCAAGCCTAATAATGAAGGCGTAGCTATGTCCGTCCGCCTGTTGCATATTTGCTAGGTTTGTACATCAGTCGTATCGTCCGAACTCGGATGTCCATATTGATCGGAACTGGGAAAGCATCAATAAGCACACATTTGACCAAGTACCAGTACTGGAGCTTTCTGCTTCTCTGCACATATGCCTAGGCAACAAACTGCACCGTATTTACATAATATATCTACCGGATGTCTCCAAAGCAACTACACTCTTTACTTTCAAATACGGGACAAATAACAGACTTGCACAATAAAATATCCCCGTGGTACAAGAGTATATTATCAGATTTGGATTCTTTTTTTACAGGGATATTGGGCTTCTTTAAAGAAAACATGTAGTTTGTGAGGAGATTTAAAACAATATTTGAACAGACCGCAGATTTTACTAAAAACAAAACACAAAACACCTTATGACACTCAGGATTCGTTCAAAAATGGTTCCGTTTTTAAAACGCAACAGCGTGAATTATGGAACATAAATTGAAGGAATCTTATGTTTAGTGGACCGTGCATCATCTTGATAGTTGAAAAAAGATAGACCAACTTTATGTCACTTGCTTTATTATTTCATTATATACTGCCCAACATGTTTCGAATGTTAATACATCAATCTTCAGGAGCTTGCGACTTATTTGATGAGTTATTTCATGGGTTGTATTGTTCTGTAAGGACAGAGGTTGAAGCATTATTCTCAAACAACCACGCACGTCAAGACTAAACACTCGACACCAAATAAGTACGCTAATGCATCAACCTCTATCCTTACAGAACAATACAACCCATGAAATAACTCATCAAATAAGTCGCAAGCTCCTGAGGATGGATGTATTAGCATCCGAAACATGTTGAGCAGTAAATAATGAAATAATAAAGCAAGTGACATCAAGTTGGTCTCTCTTTAATCAACTATGAAGGAATCAGTTTATAATTCCCACACTCCCATGCCGACATTTACAAAATGAACATAATCCGAACACATAAACCACTGACAGTACTGTAATTGCTTACATTCGACAGTACACTCTGTATGTATACACACTACCCGCCTCTATACCAACTCTCACACGCCTCTCTCTATTCACCCATCAGTCACTGGTAACCAGAACCAGGTAACTAAAATAAGCCCAAAAGGCACAGTTCATGCGCAAAAGTTAGTAAATAATACATTTTCCGTCTTTTGTAGAATTCGTAGTTTAAAGAAGAAGAAAAGAAAGAAAGGAGGGCCGGACGCCACCCTGCGCCACACTCAACCAGCCAAAAACCTCACTCCACGTACCTTCACTATATACACCAACATATAAGCCTACTCACATATACGCCTATGCATTACATTTGTTATTATCATATCAGATCTCCGGAGAAAGGTGTGCACTCTTTGTCTCTCTCTTTCATGATACATGCTGCACTGTTCGGAACCTGACTGTCAGGTTCCGAAGAGTGCAGCAGACCTGAGCAAGAACCTGATAACATATGCAGCCATACCGCCAGATTAACCACAATGGTGTATTTTAACCAATTGTATTAACATTGTAACTTTAGCAAGCTCACACAGTACGCTCCCTGATTATGGTGGTCACACCGAAACATGTTGCATTTGTTTTAATGTAAATTTTAATACTTCTTTTTAAATCAATTCTATTTTGCATCAGTTGGTAATAAAAAACCTTTCGTAATAGCAAGATGTACGGTACAAATGTGAAAAAATAATTATTTTTTACTATCTCGCAACTGGTAAAAAAGGGGTGAAAACAGAGCAACGCCATTTTGGAAATCCGGTGATCACAGTAATCAGCAATAACCAAGTTGACAACAGCGATCATGACGACGGTGCCAGTACTAATACACACTATGCAAGTCGCTCATCCAACAGCATTAAGCTGCCAAAGCTGTTAGGGTAGTGTACACATAATTTCGAAATTATTCATTACCGTAAAGAATAATCCACTTTGATAGCAAGATTGTAAAGGGTGTAATCCGTGACTTAGTACACAGATAATCCTTGAAGCAGAAAACAGATATCCGTGATGTACACAGATAATCCGTGACATAGTACACAGATATTCCGTGACGTACACAAGATAACCCGTGATGTAGTACAGATATTCCTTTATGTAGTGCACAGAAAATCCATGATTAGCACAGAGATAATCCGTGATGTACTACGTAGAAAATCAGTGTTGTAGTAGACAGATAATCCGTAATGTAGTACACAGATAATCCGTGAAGTACGCAGATAATCCGTGATGTAGTACAGATAATCCGTGATGTAGTAACCAATAATCCGTGATAAATTATACAGATAATCCGTGACGTAGTACACAGGTGCTAGTTTTTAAAAATGTCGCACTGTTTCACGGTCAATCCGTAAATGTAGTTTCATTGACAACCACAAGGAAAGTACGGCCGTCCTAACACCGACTTTCACAGAATCCGTTGTGTCCAACAGCGTCATGTGCACATTTCTTATAGTGACATGGGCCCAAATAGGAAAATAAATAAGGAAAGAAGGATACAAATTCACGTACCTCCGAAGGGTAGTATGGCTTCCACTGGGCTGATTTTCACAAAACTCATCATTGTTCGACAAATTTTCTAAACAACTCCGGCACCCAATTTGAAGAAAACCAATCAAGCGTTTATTTGCTGATCCTAAAGACAAACACAGGGACAGAACACATGGATCTACACATACGGCTATTTTTTTTTATTCTTAAAGAACGCTTAAAACGTAAATACATACTAATCAAATTTTAAAAATCGTTTTTCTGTCAACGATGCAAGATCTGAAATAAACGCTGTAATTACGAGGGGGTGCTGATAGTCCTTTGCTCGATCTACTTACGATGTCGTAGGACGGAATCAATAGTGTCGTTGGAAAGAGAGATCTGTTCATGTGCCGAATTGCAAGTCTTTTCTTGTTACAGAGGCTGAAAAGAAGCATGTCAGGCGAAGCGCGCGATTTCAACAACATGGAGACGCGAGCTGTCATCAAGTTTTTTTTTCCTGCGAGGCAAGGCGCAGAAGGAAATTCACGAAATTCCGATAGAAACTTTAGGAGAATATGCACCATCGTATGCCACCGCCAAAAATTGAGTGGCCCAGTTTAAACGTGGTGATTCTTCCACCTATGATGTGCATCGTCCTGGATGACACAAAATAGTGGCCAACCCGGAGATTATTGATCAAATTCACGAGCTAATCTTGGAAGATCGCGGGATTTCCGCTAAATCAATAGGTGAGCAACTTGGCATCTCACGTGAGCGTGTTGGGTCCACCATTCATGAAGATTTGGACACGCGGAAGCTCTCCGCGAAGTGGGTACCGAAATGCCCGACGCGGGTCAAAAGCATCAACGGTGCCAGTCGTCTGAGCAACTTTTGGAATTTTTTCGGCGCGATCCAAATGATTTCCTGTCGCGATTAGTGACCATGGACGAAGCCTGGTTATATCACTATGACTTGGAGACAAAACAACAATCAATGGAGTAGAGGCATAGCGGCTCACCCCACCCCAAAAAATGCCGAGTGCAAAAATCCGCTGGAAAAGTTCTCGCCTCGATTTTTGGGGATCAAGATAGCATCCTCCTCATTGATTATCTTCCAAACGGTCAAACTATCAAGGCAGAGTATTACTCATCTCTGCTGGTGCATTTGAAGGACATTTTGAAGGAAAAATACCGCAGGAAGTTCACCAAAGGGGGTCTTGTTCTTGCACGACAATGTCCCGGCTCACAGGGCACTTGCAACCCAGAAGAACCTGGCCTACCTGGGCTTCCAGTGTCTTGATCACCCACCCTATTCTCCGGATCTGGCCCCGTCGGACCACCACTTGTTCCCTGGACTGAAAAAACAATCAAAACGTCGCCATTTTTCATCCGACACGGAGATGATTGCTGCCGCGGAGAGCTGGTTGGACGGACAACTTTTTATTTCTTTTAGTGGCTTCAAAAAGTCAAGGCAACAGGCTAAGTAGTGTATTGAGCTTCGTGGGGAGTATGTTGAATAAATTCCGAGTTTGGTCGCTGCAGTTTCCTTCCTCGTCGGGCTAAGGACTTATCCGCATCCTCTCGTATTATCCACTATCATCGCGTTCATTCAAAGTATTTGGAACGAATGGGGGTTTTCGGGAGAAAGTCGTTAGTACCTGGAGACCTAAGTCACAGGTCCTTTAAGAGTGGAGGACAATTTTGGAAGAGGCTAAGGTCCACCAAGGGCTGTAAGGCAAGAGGAAGAAAAGCAAGAAAAAGAAGAAGAACGGCTTTCAGGCCAAGGTTACAAAAGGCACTTCGAGAAACCCTATGCACACTGACACGAACCCCACTATTCCAAATTCCTCTTAAGTAATAAGACATTACGCAGGCTTCAGCTGGATAAGTACTGTAATATTTTTACATCCTTCTGCACGAATTTTCAAGTTTCCGGTGGTGTGAAATTCTTTCTCTTTCCCCGTTTCACTTCGTAATCTCTGCAGGTGGAACCTGACCAGGTTACTCTGCTAAGATTTCCGGTGCCACAAAAGAAAGATATGGATTGTAAACACAACACAATTCATACACGAACTCCCTCTACTTGGAGTTTGCAGACTGACGCGCACGAAGGTACGGAGTAAAAGCAAATTTAAGCTATGAAATATTTAGGAGTGCACGATTGGGCTGAACAGCAGGAGAAATTCAAAATTTATCACACAGACAAATTTAACTAAATCACTGACTGTACGAGTAAGCGTTTAATCGTAAAAGCTGTTCAATCGTCAACAATGGGAATAATAACAGGCTTTGTTATGACGGTGAAGAATATATGGCAGATTCTTATAACAAAACCAACTAGATAAACTAATTTCTCAAATTTATTCTTGAAATAAAATTCTACATGTTTCGGACAGTTCCTCTGTCCATCATCAGGAGTTTTTCACTGTACGCACAGCAATGGTATATGTCATACTGTTGCTGACAGCTTGCAAGCAGGATCAGGACGGAACTCCGTCCTGATCCTGCTTGCAAGCTGTCAGCAACAGTATGACATATACCATTGCTGTGCGTACAGTGAAAAGCTCCTGATAATTGACAGAGGAACTGCACGAAACATGTAGAGTTCTATTCCAAAAATAAATTTGAGAAGTTAGTGCATCTAGTTGGTTTTATTATAAGAATTTATCACAATTCACGGTCAGCTGAACGTCAAAAAATATTGCAGATTATGTATCTTGAGCTCAAGATCAAGGGCTCAAGCGAGCAGTTGCGCAGAACTTCAGTGCCTGTTTGCATGCTTTGCTAGATACAACGTTTGTTATTTCGATAAAATTAATTGCCCAGGGCTGAACAATTTCCTCGCCTATTATGGAACCGGAATTTTTTTTTACCGCGTTCACAACAAACTACACAATCAGGCCCCATTGAGAACCAGTCAAATGCAGGGCACGAAGACATAAGACCTTATTCGTTTAAGATCCATTTTAACATGCAGTCTGACACGCGTTATTATCGCTTAACCTTCTGCGATCAAAGTTCGGTACGGTTTTTTTTATCTCCCATGCATGCTACATGTCTGCGTCCATCTCACGTTAATTCTATCACTGTAATCACATTTACTTTTGTTTAGTTCTGTACACGTCTTGCGCTACCCCATCTAAAGCTGACTGATAATGACTCTATGAGGTCTAAGCGTGAAGCAGGACCATTCATCTCCTTCTGGGGCCGAGGTTAAGAAAATGTGGATCTGTAGCTCTAATCCGTGTACTTCCACGCTCTGAGGTTTATTGTAAGCACAGGCAAAATTTTTTGTCTTAAAGAGGTTATGTCAAATGAAGAGGCTGTGTAGTGTCAAGTTAGAACTGATGGCGAGTTAGATGGCAAATGGCGCGATTTCAGGCCTCTGCCGCGAAGGAGATGAGATCTGCGCACTTCTGCGATATAAAGCAACATACAGCGGTAATTCCTTGCCGACGTTTCGGGACAACCTGTTCGTCCCATCTTCAAGGGTTAATGGCTTTCTTCTTCGATTTCGTAATCCTTGAATGAATGGGCCGACAGGTTTTTCCGAAAGGTCGGCCAGGAATTGCCACTATACGCTGCGTAATATTGCAGCAGAGCGTCGATCTCAAGTAGGCTACTTATTTTGAAACAATCATACCCAATTTCAGGATAATATCCAAGTATGCGCAAAAACAGACTGAGTAAAATCACACTAATAATCAGACAGTGGGAAATTTCAAACATACTATTAATATATTGCACAGCTACTGTCACTAATGTCTTGACAATCGACATTAAAAACTGTCGGGTAAATATTATTATTAAATAAAAAAAATGTGTGTGTGTGTGTGTGTGTGTGTGTGTGTGTGTGTGTGTGTGTGTGTGTGTGTGTGTGTGTGTGAGTGTGTGTGTGGAAGTGGCCACTGCACAGTGGTAATGGCTGTTATGAAAGCAGCACTGGCATCTTGCCAAGAAGAAAGTACAAAAAGGAAGACGTAGAAGAATTTGGAGGCAGAAGTAGGGTGGTGGAAGAACATAAAAGATGTTTGACTCTTGGGTTATGGCTGAGAAAGTTGGCTACCACACAGACTCCATCTCGATTCGCACCATTCAGCTAAAGAGGCAATGATCCGTGAAGAGAACAAGACAATGTGCCTGGCTTCAGGCATATTTAGGATAGCGAATCTGACATTGTGTTGCAGTAACGCTATAACAAGTTTCAAGAACGAAAAGCAGTAAATAATCATAGAGTTCTCCCATACCGTACGGCCACCTGTGTATCTTAAACGTTTCCGTGCTATGCACCATACAGGCTGTCTCGTTTAAAAGCTTCACTGCTTGAGGACTTGAATTATTTCGTGGTTCGGAACAACGGTGACAGAACGCATCCTGCCAGGTTCTTTCAAAAGAGACCGCAAGAAACAGGTCAGTGCCAAAAAGTATCTGGCTGGCTACCTGATTATTTTGTGACCCTGCATCAAGTATTTATTGCTCATTGCTGTAGGAAACATAGTATCACACTCCGAAAGACAATGACAGCATAACTTAAATATTTATAAAAATATACAGTATGGTTCTTAATTAAATAACCAATTAATTAACAACTCCAACGAAAAGCTAACAGGTTCTCAGTCAAGAAATTCCCCACATTCTACGGAACCGGAAGATTCATTGCCGCATTCACAACAGCCCGCCACCCACCCCTTTTCTGAGCCAGACCAATCCAATCCATACCACCATCCCAATTCTTGAATAACCATTTTAATATCATACTCCCATCTATGCCTAGATCTTCCAAGTGGTTGCATCCCTCAGGTCTGCCTACCAAAACCCCTATGAACATTTCCTGTCTTCCATATGTGCCACATGCCCTCCTTATCTCTTGCTTCTAGATTTTATCATCCTTATAATACTTGGCGAGAAGTACAGATCATACAGTTCTTCGTTACGTCGTCCTCTCCACTCCCCATTCTTAGATCCAAACACCCTCAGCCAACGTTTCTCCATCAATGAAAGAAAAAGTGCCACACCCACACAAAACAACAAACGAAATTATAATTATATTTTAAAATTTATGTTTTAGGATAGAAAACTGTAAGACAAAATAATCTGCTCCTAATGACAGCAAGCATTCTCTGAATTCAATCTGCTCCTAATTTCTTGCGCTTCTTAACAAAGTATATCACTATGCAATAAAATATAATTATTTTATAACTGGAAGCTTCGAAAAAATAAAATCCATTGATCGGCAGCTTGTCGATAATTTTAATTTTTGGTTCTGTCCTCACTTCTTACACAGCGTCGAATGTGGTTAAGATTTCACTGTGAATGAGAAAGCAGAGAACAGTAAAGTGGCGCTTGTGGAATTCCTTCAAGTACTCTTAAAAATTCAGTAGCAATAAAACTTGCGTAAAATAATAGAAATTTGAGTCACAGTCACTTTCAGCCCTACCACGATTCAAATCACGTGTATATAGGTAGCTGCGTCATTTCCCAGCCGGTAATAAGCGGAAGGCAAAATTATTTTCTTACTTCGCCACATTTTATGCTTCCGCTGCACAGCCTTCCCCGACACGTGGCATTATGATAGTCAACGATGAAATGATAAGAGCGTTGAGGAGGGCTTATGGGTTTTTTAAGGCAATAACGCAGTAACTTATTTGTATTTCCCGACTGAAGAACGGTACGTAATACGAGTACCTCACTAACCACAGCCGACTACTAGGCCTCGAGTATAACCCGAGATCTATGACGTTCGAAGCAAAGTATCAGCCACTCAAACACCAAGTCTGACAACAGGAAGAAGATGAAGGATAAGACAAGCGTGGACAGAGCAGATACATAGCGCTTTGTAATGGTGAAGTCTCCCTCCTCTTTGGTCGTTCCACCCTTGGCTGCTAATGACGACAGTGATAGATGGTAGAGCTACTTGGCTGAATGAGGTAAGAAGCCTGACCCTGTAAACGTTTTCCTAGAAAATCAAGGAGTTATAGAAGAATAGTTGGTTTCCGGACTCGAAGTACTGATGTCAGAACACGACAGGCCGCTGAGATTCTCTCCATCTTGCCAGTGTACATTAAGGTTTTGAAAAATATTTTCCCATTCAATGCCCTTTGAACAACCGAATTAAATCTGTGGACCGCAATGTCACTGCAGGTGAAAATCCTTCCAGCGATTAAGGGAAAACCTGCCTGTTGCGGAAAACAATGGTTCATTACCCTGGTCAGAAAATTTCACCATTTGACTGTACTGAGTCAATTGAACTGAGTCTACACCATCACAACTAATTTCTCTAAATTCTTTTTAGTATTATCCTACAAGTACAATATTTATCATAATTCTATGCAGGCTAAACGTCTCGAATATTACACCTGCATTTGATCATGTTTATCATAATTGGTAAAGTGAAACGTTTCATGTCGTGCGGCCATACTCTGAAAGGTGTTTACAGAAGTCATCTTGCACGGCATCAGCAAGTGCACCAGCTAGGATACTAATTTTTAAAAAAATCTTCTAAAAAAACAAATAAATATGTGTGATTCTAAGCTTCTAATTCAGTACGTTCAATTCCGTTATGTAGCGCTGGCCCGGCTGAAGATTCCGATTAACCGACTGCTTTTCTCAGCAACCTTGAACCCGATATGTTGTTATATCGACAACTTATGCCTCTCGGATGGCGACCCAATACGCGTTTTGAATGGACTGACAATCTGGCGCAATTCAGTAAGCAATCTAAAATTGAAATTAATTTAGTTACTTTACAAAACTTGGATAGCATTTGGAAGCACAAATTTCGTATAAAACATGTTTAAAAATTATGTTTATACATCCCAGTAAACACTTCGAAGATCCATTATAAACTCAAGTCGACTGATGAAGGCTCACACCTTGTGGGCTGTGACGGGCGTGGATTGGCAAGTTTTCTTTAACGGCGTGACCCTCAAGGTAAAGGCACTAAGACGGTTCGAAGTGTCGGGAGCTACTCGCAGCGCCACATCCCAGAAGCCCTGCACCGTCAGCAAGGACGCTCGAATAATCTCAAGCTTGTCATGTCGGCTGATGCTGTTCAGGCAATTAATCTCTGTTTATTAGATAATAAATACAACGTATAAAAATTCAATTCTTTAAATTTTAAAGCCGATGATGAACCTATACAGGCTACACTAGTGGCTACTACAGAGTTGATAAAGTTGAGCGTACATTACGACGAGAGAGACGACGACACTACTTGCTGAGCAATGGGACTGTCTTGGTTTCCCCCAGCCGCCTAGAAACACATAAATCATTTAAAAAGAACGTGTCAAGAGAACACAGAAATCATCAACTGGACAGTGTGACTAATGACGTTGTGACAGAACAGGAACATACTCGGCAGGATAATGTGACTAATGACGTGTCGAGAGAAGAACACCTAAATCGGCACTAGGAATCCTTTAGCCCTCTAAAGATGTGCTAGCTTAAGACGCGCCATCTACAGCATGTTACATATAGCCGTCTTTGTCCACACCATGAAGGCACACTGGGGAGTAGAGGCACTTTGTAGAAACAGCATATAAATATGATGTTCGTACAACCTTAAGAAATATACGACATCTTTTTTACACTAACAAACCCACATCAATACTTTTCCCCAATCAGCCTTACTTCCAGAAGGTAATAGGACCTATTTCCCAGGGGTTAGCGGCCGGATCGTGGAGCTGCCCACTCACATTTATCAAGTGCTCATGTTAATGCTACTTTATGTCCCCGATAAGTCCCTACATCATCATGATGGAAAGATGTCTAGACATAGAGACAGTTTGGCCTTTAACACATGCGCCTTATACTCTGTATCAACCTATACAGCCATACACACATGGCGAAACTTTTGCCTCTAGAGGAAGATTTTCTGACTTGTATTCAAAAGGTTTCGTTTCGAATCTTGACAGTAACGTCGACTATACCGACAGCTTTTTTTTATGTTTTGCTGAGCGTGCATCTCAGTAAATTTATCTTAGTAATTAGCCAACTTCATGCACAAAATTTTTCTTTTACAATAACTTTTATTTCATGCCTCTACATATTTCGAGGACCATGTGCTCATCATCAGGAGGTCAAAATTGTATTATACAGCCTCTGGTATCATTACACCTATAGGTGTGATGATACTAGAGGCTGTATAATACAGTTTTGATCTCCTGATGATGAATACATGGTGCTCGAAATATGTAGAGGCATGAAATAACACTTATTGTAAAACAAAAATTTTGTGCATCAAGTTGGTTAATTACTAAGATAAATAGACCGACAGGGTTTTGTGGTTCTGCTCAGTCACACCAGGCAAATTCGAGAAGAAGTACCTTGAATTGCGTTAAGACATATTCCTTCTACAGCTGCCCAACTACATATTCACACGCAATATGTTATTCAGTGCTGTATAACCCAAGTTACTGACAAAGTCTTGAAATGTGCCACAAATACAAAAACATGTAAATAAATAAATAAATATATAAGCAAACAAACAAAAACAGAACCAAGGTAATTCACTCATGTGAAATTCAAAAAGCACTGTCAGGTAAAAGCAGCGCCGCACTTGAATCCGAATAAACAGGGCGATATAAGTGTTTAACCAGAAAGATACTACAGACATGTCAAGCAGTCAGAATGCTAATACGTCGCCGGAACTGCGTGAAATCAGTCAAATTTACAAAACAAGTAATCATTTAGACGGTCGACACGAGCGTCTGTCAAAAGTCCCACCATTCCGCGAACATCTGCACCGCCGACATTTGCAGCTGTCTCTCTCTCTCTCTCTCTCTCTCTCGTCTCTCCTCTCCTGTTTGAAAATGACGTAATTTTCAGTTATTTTTGTTTTAGTAGCGCACTTTACCCGCACTGTACCCGCTAGAATATCAAAATTGGCATTGCCAGCAAATACTTTGGGTTGGAGTGTACAGCAGATCCTAATTGTTATTCTTCCATTAAACTCCAGTAAGGCATTCTATTGGGTGGTGGGGGGGGGGGTGAGCAGGGAAAGAAAATTGGCGTGATACGTGTCTTATCACAAAGATGTATGATATAAGTAAATTGATAACATAAACACTACTTAAAAGACGTGAAGAAATTCAAATAGCAAGAGCATATTTAAATCAGCGCTTCATCTGTATGTATTATTTAAACAAAGAAGAAATGTTGATCTTACGGTTTTATTAGGAAGGGAATGAATAATCGGCATTTAATCTGTGCAAAAGCACGCAAACTGTTCAGCATTCCACATTTCTGGGCCGGGATGGATAGGCTGTATGTAATTAGAAGCTGCGTCACAGTGCAGGAAGGCATGATGAATGCGACGCAAGCAGCTGAGGGAGACAGTGAGGGGGGGTTGCCGGGGAAGAACGAAAACCCAATCAAAGCTCTGAGCGACATATGAATTGGAAGTGAACCCTCTGAATTCCGCCATTTCGTCCTGACTGTAATTTCCGCGGCAAAAGTTTAAATTGTTATTCAAACGGCTATTATTTCCGATTCAATTGGAGTTGTATTCGATTCGATACATCCCATGTAGTTACATGTCGTGAATTTACACTGCAACTTGTGTTATACGGCCTACATGGGATCTAGAATGCCCCCCCCCCCAAAAAAAATGTGCGTTTTTAATGGTGTATTCTCTACAAAACTCGAGTATCAAAGTGTGTTTCGAATTTCTGTAATGGCTTGTAGTGGAATCACGCACCGCCAATGTTCAAAATCCGACCTGTTTTCCATAGATACAAAAATAAAGTGATGCAAAACTGTACAAACTCATCGTGTGTTGAAATCAGTGGATCGTATGGTTTGGGAAGGGTGTAACTGTGCTATTGCAGGCTAAATGCGTTAGAATAAAATTTGATGCATAATACGAAAATAGGGGCTTATAGAGCGAACACAGTGTAACGACAGCCTTGCATTTCATCAGTAGGTATATTCAGACCACACGCGTTATGTGATTGCAGTTCGCGTTCATTTGAATAGCGACACTTCTGTGATATGTGCTAAACAAAACGGTTTACGGTTAAAAAATTAATTTGCTCTTACTAAATTTATCCCTGTGTGCAAACCTAAGTGCAAATCTTTATTTCATAAAATGGGACACAACACGCTTCAATTAGCTATCACATATTTCGCTTTCACTTAATTCAACAGTGTTTCTACAACATGGTTCATGAAGACTACAACTGAAATCCACAGCCCCACACAACACAAAGGACATACTAAATAATCCCAAAGTTGCAATACACACATGTTACATGTAAACGCATATGTATTTATCAAATATTAATACTATTGAAAGCATGCCTATGTATCTGCGATAAAGAATTAATATTTCAAAGCCCAGTAACAAACCTATAGAAACTCAGATATTATGCATATGCTTTTGCCAAATTAAATTCATTTATACAATACACAACACGAACTAAGTTAACACAAAATTACAGTATGTTTCAAACATTTCCACATATTACAGTTTAGGTATTTATGAATGCCAACAGTCGTCGTGGTTCATTTCAAAATAGGGTTGCCAAATTTATTTGGTTTATAATGTGTGCAGCAGGCGGAGAACAATACGTCGAGATTACTTGCAGACGTGGGCAGTTTAGGCGCTACAGAACACAGGCGTATAGTAATATACTCATGACACGGAACTAATCGGGTCTAAAACAACAAATGGGCCTACTTGAGATAGCACATGACACTTTGGCTCGTAGATCTGGAACTCGCTGTTGCGCTAACGGCAAATACTTCCACAAATTCCATTACCTTCATAGAGTCCATGCGACTTTTCACAAATTATTTTATTTCCAGAACACAAAACATTGTTAATAAGTTTGGTGTAATTTACATAGCAACAAGGGTCGCCTCTCGAAGGACGACAAAGAATATAAATGTAACACTCATCTGGACGTAGGCAACCAAAAACGAATATATTCGTACTAATATATAAAAAAATCCAAAAAAATTCAGCAGAGTACCCCAAGAAAACAAATTAAACAATACATGGTTGAATAAACAGAGAGACCAACTTGATGTCAGTTGCTTTATTATTTCATTATTTAATGCCCAACGTGTTTCGGTTGTTAAGATATCCATCCTCAGGAGCTTGCGACTTATTTGTTGAGTTATTTCATGGGTTGTATTGTTGTGGTACGATGTGTGTTGGTGTTACGTTGTGGTTTGGCTGGGGGTGGATGTGGTATCCGGATGCAAGCTGAAGCAAGATGATGCACGGTCCAATAAACATAAGATAAACAATACATATAAACAAATGTTATATGGCATAAAAAGCCCTCGCAATAAAAACTTTTTTTGTTTGTAAAACTCTCCGGTATTCACTGAAATATATTCACAATTTTACTTTAATTTCTTTATAAGTGTCTGACACAATTGAGATACAGCAAAGTACTTGTTGCTCAAATAATCAATCTGAGTCCGTAAATATACTTGTCGATACATTTTGAAATATCCCCCCCCCCCAAATTACATCCTACATTCGTTGCGCCACTAACAGGCCTATAAACTGTGTCTCGTTGCCAATACCTAAGCAAGCGAAGGTCTACGGCAGTTCCCAACCTCAGATCATGACCCGCATCAGGGTCACAGGGGGGTCTGACGTAGGGTTGCGAGAGGATTTTGTTGATAACTTGATAATTATGAAAAAAATGTATCTAAATTCAAACAGAATGATCAAGAAAATATAATTATTGAATCTGTGTTTATTAACTTTAAACATACTGGAACAATTAAATTTTAAGCAGCTAATGGACACACATTTTAACACACTTCATTTTAATGGTCGCATTAACTTAAAAGTTAGTAATGTAATCAGATTTATTTAAAATAAATAACACGCATAATAAATTTAGCAGTGAGTAAGTTCTTAGAGTAATGTCTGTTCATTTTATATTTCGTTTCATAGGTCAGTATTCATCAAATTTATATTTAGAAGCAAATTATTTTTCTAACCAGCACATGCATGAATTATTTAAATAAAGATTTGTTTCTTGCGTATTTTGTTTATTTAATACTGTCCCAAAAATACTGGATTTGACAATTAACATTATAAATATAATATTTCTTTAATAATTAGCCATGTTATGTAGTATTCAAGAAAAAGCATTAGTATTAATTCATTTACAGCAAATGTCACTGGCTATTGCTGTGTCCATGTTAGGGTCACATATATAATAGTCTGGAAACCGCTATGATAAAGTAATTTATTCAGTCAAACACGACATATATATAATCATTAATACATAGTAGGCAACATGTTTCGGTTTGTCTTGCTGTAAACCGCTGGTTTACAACAAGGTACGTGTTCAAAACAATTTATCGACCGTAACCAAATCGTTTACAGTTCTGAAACAATTTGCAGTAGTTGCAGTGTTACATGGTTTGCCAACAGATCTTTCCATGAAAAAATTACACTGTGATCAGTTACTTACCACCTGCAATGTAGAAGTGTCTATGAATAACGTAAGATTGAATGAAAGCGGCCCTGTTCTTTGCACGGGGTCAATTTTCAGTTATTTCATAAAAATATCACAACTTCTATGTAGCCACCGCCCTAACCAACGGTACTGAACATAAGGCTTTGTGGCTGTGCCGTCGCCAGACGTCCAAGGTGGAGGTCTAGCTTACATAATCAGAGATCGGCCCCTTCGTCCGAGAAGGAGAGAGGGCGCCAAAATTGGCCATAAAGAATCCACAAGAAATGCCACATAACACAGTATTTGTTATAGTTTCAACGAGTTCTTTGGTCTTCATAATACCCAGGTTACTTCACAAATGAATGTTGCCAGCAGCCAAAACAATATTATATTCAGGAAGACCAAGGCTACGTGTTTCGGCAAGAAAATGATTAGCAATCATCAGTACTAGCCGAATTGCAGAAATAAAAACAGGAGTATATTCAACAAATGCATTGCAGGTTTAGTAGCTTGAATGTCATAAAGTAAAATATACATACATTGTAACAGATTTAGAATGCATCAAATGTACAATTTAAAACTGTATACAACGTTAAAAAAAACCAAATAGAAGAATACGACGTGCGCAATTACACATAAAATTCTTTGTAAACGACGTGCATATATTGCACATTGAAGTGTATCAAAAGTGCGTCAAGAGAGAGAACGGTTTCAGTTCTTTAATCTTGTATTGCCATGTTTTGTTTCTGTTACTTATTTCAAGAATGCTGACAAGGTTGTATAAATTTGTTTAATATTACTTAGATCTTCGTACAATAAAATACGCCACTTCTTGAATCACATAACATGGCTTAAATGTTTCGAGCCTGAATGCTTAGTTGTGATATGCACTCGCTGTTGTATTCTCGTAATTAGGACTGATGATGGTTTGAGATCTCACCATCGTGATATAACCATACCAATCCTATAAAGCACAACCACCATACTTTCGGATGAATACATGACGATGGCCGGAAAATGCCGAAACATGTAGTAACTATCATCCTTTATTAAACATCTTTAGAACATAAATTGTTGTGTTATTGACTAATACCTGCACCTATTGTCTATATACACACAACAGGGATGGCTCATTTTAGAATCTTTAAGAATTTTAGAACAATTTTTAGTTGAAACACGTAGCCGTGTTCTTTCTGAACATAATGTTGTACTGACTGTTTACAGCATTCATTTGTACTCAATAATACAACGTGGATGTGCCGTCTTGAAGTAACATGTTACTTTACTTTCACTTAAGCCACGTCGACCACAACAGCGTTTCCTTCTGTGCCCAGACAGTTATGCAATCGTCCAGGCGTCTTGCTGCTACTTCAAGTGGAAATCGTTGCGCCCAACATAACGGTTAGTACTCCTGTCTTTACTGGAGAAAGGACCAACGGGTTGGAATTAAGGAAAGGTCCATTTGGTCAGGTGCCAGGATTGGGTTTCCATTGCGCTCAACCAACGCCAAAATTCCTAAAGGAGAAACAACCCACGTGCACAGTGGTGGATTTGTATAAACTAGACACACTAAAAAGCTTGTTAGACTTTAAACTCGAGAATAAGAAATCTTTCATTTGTCGGTTCTTTTAATATTTTCAGTGTCAAGACGCACAACTCCGTCTCTGTACGAAGAAAAGACGCGCCAGGCTATCCGCCTGCATGGAACACCACTTGTGTTACCGGGGTGCTGATAAGTCCTTAGCCCGACCAGGAAGGAAACAAGCTCGGAAGCATGTCAGGGACACGCGCGATTTCAACAAAATCGAGAAGCGAGCTGTCATCAAGTTCCTTTTCCTGCAAGGCAAGACGCTGAAGGATATTCACGCCATTCTGGCAAAAACATTAACTTGTTTCCTTCCTGCTCGGGCTAAGGACTTATCAGCACCCCTGTATAAAAATACCGTTGATATACAGCTAATTGCAGTAGCAGACCCCACTGTTACTTGGCTACATTTTCAACAGTTTCTTCGGTGTTTTCGTCAACTACCAGCAGATCTTCATTCTGCCTTTTAAATGTCATGACCTCTATCCTGTATCACAATTCGTGTATTCATTCAGCTCTCCTGAATAGAGCAAAACAGAAGGGCGACATATGTACATTGTTATTGACAACATTTCTTCTTCTTCTTCTTCTTCTTCTTCTTCTTCTTCTTTTTTTTGACGTGTAAGGAAAACTATTCTGATACGCAAACAGCTGCTGTGTGAACAAGACAGTGTAAGACGTGCTGACAATATTTCAGCATGCTTCAAAAAAACCTTATGCATGCATGTCAATGAATTTCAAACATCAGAATAAAATGGTCAAGAATGGATGAAGAGCTGGAAAGCACCTGTAATAACATAAGGTGCAGAATATGTACAAGTTCAGCGTTATGTAGCGATCACAAAATAGCCACAACAATGAGGGAAAAGCGCGAATTATAAGTAACGGAAAAAAACTAGGGAGGTAATGAGGAAGTTATATTGACGTAATACAAAGAGCATGAACTGATCTGCTTATCTGTACGAATGAGTGACACAAAAGATGAGAGTAAATGAAGCTGACAGACTATAATACTAAACCAACGGCACAAAGAGGATGAGAGACGCAAAACAAGATCCTAAATGGAATATAGATAAAATAGCCCTAGAAAACTAGTAAATTCGCTATATGTGAGTCAAAAAATCCATATGACGAACAACACGCAACAAAGAATCGAAAATTCTTATATCAAGCGAAGACAACAATTGAGAACTAACTTCCTAATTCTATGGTGCAAAATCCGTGAGAAAATAACAGTTCCTCAGCTGGTCACGTAATCCACCGCATGTTGTGGAAACATAAATTTCATTCCCACTCTCACAAAATCCCACCACTTGTTCATATCCTAAGCCACATCAGTCAAGTTACGCCATCCCATCCTATGCCTTAAGGATCCATTTTAATATTACCCACCCACCTATGCCTACATCGTCCAAGTTGTCACCTACCCTCAGATTTCCCCACCAAAACACTGTGTGCACGTCTCCTCCCCCCCCCCCCCCTCCTCTCCACAAAAATAAACAAAAAACCTCCCATCCCGCGCAGGTGAGAAAACAGACTGCTGAGTTCTCACAGTA
>Ga0123354_10005478_pt1 | contig 18459 bp, 8 predicted proteins | sample TergutLab28metaG_2_FD_97872 | JGI IMG/M metagenome (GOLD analysis project Ga0123354, IMG submission 97872) | Labiotermes labralis P4 segment gut microbial communities from Petit-Saut dam, French Guiana - Lab288 P4 | ecosystem: Host-associated > Arthropoda: Insects > Digestive system > Gut ...
CATTAATATATCCATCATCAGGAGCTTGCGACTGTGCTGTTGAATTACCACATCGGTAGTTTTGTTCTCGGTTCGTTGTGTGTTGGAGATTTGGTGCGGCTGGGTTTGAGTAGTGTCCGTGTTACAGGCTGGAGCACATCTGCAACACGGACACTACTCAAACCCAGCCGCACCAAATCTCCAACACACAACGAACCGAAGAACAAAACTACCGATGTGGTAATTCAACAGCACAGTCGCAAGCTCCTGATGATGGATATATTAATATCCGAAACATGTTGAGTTCATAAGAAGTGAAATAAAATAGCAAGTGACATCAATTTGGTCCTTTATTCTTCACCTTCAGTGATATTTGCACAACCTTCAGTCTAATATAAAAAAAGGGACACAACGAAAGCCATTTGTTCAGATATGGACAGTTGTAGGTTGTATTTTATTAAAATTGAATTATTGGTGTTTATTATATATTATGTGATTGTAGAAAAGTTTTCAGAAGAACAGAATGAAGAAGAATCGTTAGAAGTAACGAACAAAATAACACTTAACGTCAGCTAGCGTAAGGATATATCGTGACATCTTGCTTATGTAACTTCTTTGAAACGGAGAAGCTGAAAATAAGATAATGTCATAAGGTACCAACCCAACACACCACTCGGCGTTTAAAAATACTCTGGAATCTCAAACCTACGCAAATATAAAATGAAATACTGCTGTAATTAAAGTACGTAGCTGACGGTACGAATTTAGGTAAGGAATAATAAATTGTGTAAAAGAGACTTGAAAGAATGAGATCAGGTGGAAGTTCTATACTTTCGAGTAGATCAGAGAAGAAAATATGAAGGTGAAACTCAGAGTAATGGAATATGAAAATGCTCTCTGGATTTAACTGGTACCCGAAAGTTCAGTATTTTCGGGTTCTATAAAAGAAAGGAAATTTAATTTTTTTAAGCTAATGTACGCTTCTTCGTTGAGGTTGCGTTTGTTATATGGACACTGCAGTGAGGCCTACTTAACCTTTCGGCGCTGGAATATATTTTTTTTAATTTTAGCACATCCTGTATATAAAATGTGAATAATACAGGAACCATATACATTAGAATTATGAAACAAACTGCATTTTGAAGAGAAAAGAACGGAGAGTATATAGCATGTAAAAAATATTCAGTACCTATATTTGTTGAATAAATATATAAAATGCAAAGTTTAGAGGTTAGCGATGCGGTACGACCCCTATATGGGTCGTTAGGCGTCAACGGGTTAACATCTTCAGCTCTACTGTTCATGTGGTTGTGATATATAGAAGTCTAAATCGGTCTGTGAACTTTTATGCCCGTTGTGGTTCTCGTGCATTGCTAATTGAGAAACACAAAGAGCAGTACAATGTCTGTGTATGTTTGTAGTTCCATAGAACAGTAATTTAAAGTGGACAAGGCCCAACAAACTGATACTGCAGCAAAGCGGCACTGGGCTTTGCTACAAAATTGGATCCTGAGCCCCTAGCTTAAAGGAAAATGGTAGGACAGTTCCTGTCAACAATAATACCTTTCCCGGAATCTCGAAATTTAATGTATCGGGATTTCATCTCACACATGATGAATTATATTCCAAGAGGGTAAATAAATGTTCCGATGCCTTATCATAAAGACGATCATAGCTAAGTTTGAGTCATCTTAAATGTGTGTATTCGTGTACGATGCAAAAGGGCCTTGTATGTCAGAAGACAGTGCTGTGTCTTTAATTTCCGCTCGGCTAAGGAAAGAGAACCAACCTAGAAACTTCTAAACTGGAAGATATGCGAAGGAAATTTGCTGATGAATATTACGTCATGTTAAGAATTCTTAATTTTGTAAGATTAATTAGTTTCACGAACATACACAAAGAGGTAACTTTATATTTTATTCTGAGTATGAAAATATCGCAGTTTGCCTGAATGTATCGTTAGTAAATGCATATTAAATTTGAGGTCTTCACAGTTCTGAAGACTCGTTTTTTGATATTCTGGATTATAATACTGTGGGGTATGTTAAGTCTATAACAGCCTTTCAGACAGACTTTCTGCTTCCATCATCAGAGTAGAAGCGATCCATTTCCGGATTATGCTGTCTCATAATCTAAATGTCACATGCATATCTTACATAACATTTCGTTTCAAAGAGATTTTAAATTTTGCTATCGAATCTGCAGTGAATTATTACATGCTGGAACAAGGGCAAAGAGTTTTCCTTTCAGGTTGAAAAGAAACAATACTTTTACACCAAACTTTTCCTCACCTCTTGAGTGTTTGGCCCTCAGTAGTAGCAGAAAATATGCCTCTAATACTTTATATTTTATAGAGAAAGTTAGCTTGAAACAAATATAGCTTATGTAATGACATACTGCCTCCCAACTGCTGCAAATTTTCTGTTGCATTTTGGTTGGCTGAGTGGGAGGTTTGAAGCCATAACCGTTCTGGAATTTAGCCAAGAGCACCACCATTTCAGTTACTTGATTCTGTGTGTCATCTTATTTTTGGGTTAGACAAAATATGTCTTACATCTGATATGTTGAAGGAAAGTAAGGAAAAAAGGAATAGCACGTAACAGCAAACATCTGTTCTCGTCGCTCATTGGAAATAAAACAACTTGAATTTCTGAGTATGGGAAGTGAAAGGGAAATAAACAACCTCTTTGGATGATGCAAACGCCCTATTTTAAAGAAATACCCTGCGACAACAAATATTCCTCGGTTGTTGTATTCACGTTCCTTTGAACTTTGTGTCATCTTTGTTCAATAGTTTTTCTTCCACTTAGAGAATCCTGACTTCAAGAGAAAATTGGGTTGCCGTTATCGGGTCTGCTGTCATATGTCTTGAGAATCGTTAGTTCGCCCCTCATTAGTCTGAGCTTATTCGTCTGACATCCTAAACTCACAGGTTTTACAGTACAGTTTTATAAACTTGCACAAAATGTCTAAGTAATTCTAGAATTGATTAATTTTGGTAACTCTGAAGAAATTTCTTCAACAGCCTATGTAGAAAATGTGTTGTGACGTGTGTAATTGTTGGTCACTTAAACACTTAAGTTGTAGACACGCCCGTGCTTATTTATTTCCCAGTAACGTCTTAATATTATCACACAGTAATATGGTTAAGAAAAGTGAACATGAATTTTGTAGTAAGAACATGATGAAAGTCGTGTTACAATTTTTACAAAGTTACTTCAACTCTGATGTGTATTGGACCGTGCATCATCTTGATAAATGAAGAATAAAATCCAACTAGATGCAACTTATTACTTTATTGTGCTTATGTTAGGCTCAATATGTTTCGGACACCATAATGCCCATCATCACGAGCTCACGACGATAGCTTTGGTTACCACATAGGCCGTCTGGTTCTCGAATTGCTGCTGGTTGGAAGTTAAGTGCAGGAAGGATGGATGAGTGTCCGGATCGATGACTGTACAGCCATCGGTCCAGACACTCCTCCATCCTGCCTGCACTTAACTTCCAACTAGCAGCAAATCGAGAACCAGACGGCCTATGTGGTAAACAACGCTGTCGTCGTGAGCTCGTGATGATGGGCATAATGGTGCCCGAAACATATTGAGCGTAACATAAGCACAATAAAGTAATAAGTGGCATCTAGTTGGATTTTATTCTTAATTTACTACAGCTCCTTTAGCCTAACGATTCAGTTTGAGTGACAGTGCTCTTATCTGTCTGTCACTTGGATAGACAGTTTTGACCCCATTGTTAGGAAAAATATAGCCAATCATATTTGAACATGAAGATTATTCTTGAATTATTGAGATGAAGCTAACTTGGTTTCATAAGCGAACAGTAGTTGATAAGCCGTCCAGGAGCTCGAAGTTGATGTTATGTGAGTTTGATCATCTTATCTGTGGATTAGTGAGGTAATACCAGCCACAGTCCAACACAAGAACAGCATTTCCGTATGCTTGCGTCAACCCAGATAAACGATATTGTTGGCTATGTATATACTTGGACAGGGAAATATGTATTGCAATTGAAAAGAGTAAGAACATCACTATATCAAATTTTATAATTACCCTAAACGGTGACACGTAGCGAAATATTGATAGTGACAAATATTCCTTCGTGTGTTGGTAAAAATATATACTGAACACGAGTTAAATGTATAATTTCAGGGAGTAGGCGTTAATAGCAGTTTTATAATTTGCTTGTTGTGGGTCGTTGGGTGCTGTACTTAATTGTAATGAACATTAAAACCAACAAAACACCAACTGTCTTAATATCACGTTCTGAAGGAATTAGTTCGGTGTTTTTAGTAACTCAAAATCCTCTTCTTTTAATAAAACCAACTAGATGCACTGGTTTCTAAAATTTATTTTTGGAATAAAACTCTACATACTTCGGTCAATTCTTCTGTCCATCATCAGGAGTTTTTCACTGTACAAACAGCAATGGTACATGTCGTACACTTTTGCTGACAGCTTTCGAGCAGGATCGGGACTGATCCTGAACACGAGCTTTTCACTGTACACACAGCAAACCTGTATGACATATACCATTGCTGTGTGTACAGCGGAAAACTCCTGATGATGGACAGAGGAACTGTCCGAAACATGTAGAGCTTTATTCCAAAAATAAATTTGAGAAATTAGTGCATCTAGTTGGTTTTATTGTAAGAATTTATCACGATGCACGGTCACCTGAACATCAAATACAAAATAACCTGTTTGTAAAATTTATAAAAACGTTCATGTAATACTGTCTGCTATGGCTGACGTCTGTCATTGCCCTGTACTGAAATCAGTAACTACAGTTAAACGGTTGGAATATATTTAGAAATTTCGGGGATTGTACTACAGTTTTGATTGGTGCCTGCTGGTTACAATATTTAGCGCCAGAATGTGATGAGTAACTTTCATGAGAGGCAAGTAACCGTGTAGTTAAACATTTTTCGGGAATGTCCCGAGTGACCCAGGAACATTCTTATCTGTAACGTAACTTCGAGGCGGTGTCTGCAAAAGAGAAATTTGTAAAAACTTGAAGAGCTGTACCCATCTGCTCGGTGCTGGTGTTAGTGCAGACCGTTCTGTGATATGTATCTTTCAGGCGCTGCTTCTCAAACTACATAGCAACAGCGTTATAGTGATTAGTGAAGTGTAAATTATGAGGAATTTTTAAGGAATTTTTTAAAGCCTTATACAATTACTGTAACGGAATTTTTCTGAATTGGCCGGGAAAACAGTGAGATTGCTGGTACTATCTGATTAATTTAAAAGGGAATACAACTTTATAGCCACAGGCGTAATTTGTGGGGGGCGCAAATGCCCTTCCCAATAACTTTTCTACCTAAAAATATTTTTGGGCTCTTGAATTGAAGAAGGGCGAATAAAAGTAGAAATATTTTCAAAAAGATTATTTGGCTGGTGTAAAGAAATAAAAAATAATAAAACTGCGTTTTACGGGAAGCAGAATAGAGGCACCTGAGTTCATAATGCCCATGGTCGATTTTTCCCTCCCCCCACCCCATGTTTTTGTCAAGTTATGCCTATGGCTAAGGTTACGCAAAATTGTTGAGTAATACTTGTACAGTTGTATAATAGTGCACTAACAGGACAACTGTGTGTTAAGGTAGAAGATTTCTGTTCAGGAAGTACTTCCTTACTTTTAAATGAAGTAAAATAGATCCTCCCTATTCAGTTTACCTTAAGAAGGTATATTCAACGGACTAGTTTACTTTGAAATTCACCAATTGACCGACTGAGAAGAACGTACAGTTGCGAGAGAGTGGGTGGGTGGTGGTCTTGAGAGCTGCTGCGTAGGTCGTGTGTACTGTGCGGATGGTGCCCTGCGACTGCACGGCACCATCCGCACCGTACACACGAACTACGCAGCGGCTCTCAAGACCACCGCCCGTCCAAAAACTCGGTGCAGAAAACCATATGTTGCAACACATCAGATGCTCCTAATGATGGGCATATGTACCCGAAACATGTCGAACTAAGAATACATCAATAAAATTACCTAGTTGCATGAAGTTGACATTTCACGTTATTTCATGAGGAAGGTGCACGGCCAAACAAGCCTCAAGTAGCTTCATTATATTTAATATTGTAATATAGAATCTATTGTTATGTGTTTTCGGCTTATACGACACCGATTTTTGTGAAGTTGAAAATTCAGCTACCCGAAAAAATCATTTTAATGGGTTGAATTTAAATTACATTTTTTCATATTTTTATTTGAAATTGCCTTTTGGTGGCTTTCCGAAAGAACCCGAAACATGTAACCAGCAATAAACCTGGCAAAAAAGAACTTATGGGTGATGGACTGTGCGTCTTCTTTGTTGTATTGGTAGTCGCCGGTCGGTCAAAGTGCAAGCCCGAATTCATTCCCAGGCTAGTCCATTTGGAATTTGTTTTGGGTGAAGTGACCCTATGACAGGATCTTCTTCAAGTACTTCGGTCTTTCTGTGTCATTATCATTCCATTTCCTTCACGTACTACCAACGCCATAACGTATAAACTTAGCCATCGACAGCACCTTCAAACAAACATTTCTCTCTTTCTCTGCCAAGTTAAACCACTGAGAATTTGTTAGGTGAAATGAAACAGACACATTTTCATGACTTCTTACGAGACCTTGCAATCATTTGGATGCTTGCCGTAAATTGACGTCACCTTCTACGCCGATGTTATGCAGCAAATAAACGTGCATGTAGTTAAAGTGTTAGCCACAAATAGTTGCTGGTGGCATAACATATTCGTGTTATATATGCACAACAGCAACAGAGCGATTGCTTTATAAGGTACAAATGTATGAGTAGCAAAGGAGGAATTTGCAGTTGGTGATAGCCCTAGTGTTCCGATTAACATTACAACCATACTCACATTTTCCAAATATTTTATTTGCTGATTTTCGCATTACATTGTCTGTTGTGCTTATATATTGGCTATACATATCGTTTGTTAAAAGCTAATACTCGCAATATCGTGGTTCATACTGTGGAAGTTCTAACACGATTTTGAGTGCCACAATTTATGGAATTTATTTCAATAAAATTAGTCTTAGTAGTGAGATGTTTTTAATTATTTGTTTATGTTGGTGGTTATTCATTGTTTCTTCAGACATGCTTTATCATGCTTAGTGCACTCCAAAATTAAGTATAATCACCTACTATCAACGTAAATCCCTATATTAAATTCAATGACATTTCGTTGAATATTTGCGGATTTTACATCGGTTTTTTATATATATTATGCAAATAATTCCCAAAGTAATTTTTATACTTCAGATTTAAAACAATTTAACATAATCCCTGAAACTTTTCCCTTGAAGACAGTCACGCACAATAAAGTTCTAATGACACATTAAATTTAAGAACACAGACAGTCCTTCAGGTAAAGTCTTTGTCACCACCACCACCATCACTACCACCACCACCACCACCACCACCACCACCACCTCTATCACTGCTACTAATATAACTATTGTTACTACTGTAACTACAGTAGTAATAATAATAATAATAATAATAATCGTATAAAGTGGAATTAATTTCCCTTTTAGATTTGTTACTACCACAGCTACAGTAATAATAATAATAATTTAAAAGTACAATAAATTCAACACTGAAACTAACGATATAAGCACCATGAATAGTAACAACAGAATAACTGCAACACTGTATTCCCTAGAGACATAGTTTGTCTCAGGAATATAAGTATAAATACCCTGCATAAAGGAGATGATGATGACGATGATGATGATGAAGATAATTATAATAATGATAATCGTATAAAGTGGAATTACGAGTAATTTCGCCTGTAGGCTAATTACTAACCCAGTGTTCCTTCTCAAACCTCTATAATTTCTGTCGAAAATCCAAAACAACTTGAAGTTATTTTGAAAACAAAACAGTTTTATAGACGTGTGCACCGGTGTGTTTGTGTTATAAGGTTCCGTCTGTCTTCAGTGATATCAGATTACAAAGTGTGCCTACAATGAATAGAGAGCGTGGAAAAGAAAATGCAGGACTATGAATTTTGAAGGTTAATTCTGTTCGCATTGTTTAGTTTGAATTTTCGACACTGGGAGACTTGTTACTAAAGTTAACTTGTCTCTGAATTATAAACAGAGCTTAACCTAGGCTATTACTTTCTACGAAAGTTTGATTATGCTTTCCTGCCATGGCTTTATCGCTTGATCACACGTGCGTGCAGAAACTACCCCTTGGAGCGAGACGAAGAACTCATCTTATTCCCCGTGTGTAAGAGGGGCGCTTCACTTAATAAGTCATTTCACTTCCGCCGAAGCGATTCCGCGGTTTCGTGAGGAAAATAATGTAGTGTCATGCAGCACAGGGGGGAAATGTTTAACGTAAATCGGGTCTTGGGGAATGGAGGAGCTCATTGTAAAGCGTAAGCCCGTCCTTTAACAATTAACTTTCGTCACTGCAAATTCTTACATGTGTCAGAATTTTGGATTTTAATCTTCATCTATAGGACATTACAAAATTTCATCGTCCCATCCTTCCCCTCTCTCTGGTGGCTGGTACCACAGCATTCGGTAGTGGCCCTAATGTATAGATAATGGGACAGACAATGTGCGTGTAGTATAACTTTGAGGCGCGTTTGTGCAATCATTGCTGCAGCGGAAAAGCAGTAATTATTACGTATTATGAGTGTGTGTTTCTATCCATAGGTATTCAGCATGCAATGCGCACGTGTCATGTTGTTGTCTGCGACGTGTCCGGCTTTTCAGTATTTTTCCACATTATGTCATAAAGGGCAGATTTTCTGAAAAAAAAAACGTTATTGAATATGAAATGTGTTTTGATTTCCTCTAGAAATTTCGTTTGGAACATTTGTCATCCTAAGAAGAAATGAGTGAGATATGGTAAAACAAGTCTGTTAACTTTCATGTAAAGTATCCGTTATTCATGTCATATTTTAATGAGACTTGAATTTTCTATACATGTTTTCGAAAAATACTCAAATATCAATTCTAATGGAAACTCGTCCGCTAGGAACGGAGATGTTCCAAGTGAACTGGCGGAAAGACGGACGGACCGACAAACGGTCATGACGAAGCTAATAGTCACTTTTCGCAATGTTGCCTACGCGCTTAATCAAATTATTTATGTCTATTACTAGAAACCGCAGTCTTCTTGTTTTACGACACTGCAGGACAATATCGCCGAAGTAGAATGTAAATAGCTGAACTCTTTATTAAACCCGACACTAGATGGAAGAGGGTTGTCCGTTCATGCCCTGGCCTCTTTGCTCCCTGCATAGAATACCGGTACCGACTGCGTAGGAGGCTGTTTCGAAATCAGAGCCAGTGTGTACGTTTTTGACAAGAGAAAAATCTTTTTCCCTAATAGGGTTTTGATACCAGATCTTTCAGCCCATAGCAAATCACTATACTGACAACGCTACCACCTGCTTCGTGATATGGGGTTGGGTTTAATATTTTTTCCCGGCTTCCATATCTTTTTATGAGACATTGGTTGGGACTCCTTATAAGGAGGACTGTCCTGCGCAAGGCCTCTTCTTAAGCGGGACAACCCAAAGAAAGAAAAATTGCTGACATTCATCCATGTCTCTAGCGGCATTCCAATTAACAGTTCCAGTGTTCAAACCACAGAAAAGGTTTCATGTCTTAGATCGTGCGGTCGCTGTGAAAGGTAGGAATTTATATGGGTACTGTTTAATTTGTTAGACGTTTACAGTCCTTGCCACTACAATCCGGATAATTAATTTTTAGAGATATTTGACTCAAATTTTAGAAAAATGGTCCACATGATCGAATTACCCCACATGAATGTCTGAATAGTGTAAAGATTTTATTACAACATATATTGTGAAATTTAGGGCCCGTAGTTAGAAGAAAGGGCTACTAACTTTGTTTTCATTCCTTGGGTGGGTAAAATCTGAGGAAAATAATGGTGAAATGTGAATAATCAGAAAAAAAAAATTTAGTTGGGTTTTATAAGGAAGAAGTTTCAAATTTTCGTGACCTAATGCATGTAATTTTTATAACAGCATGAGATGAGAAGTAAAATTACGCCATTTCGGACCAAAAAGCATGATGCATGGTAAACGGAATAACGACAAAATTAAAGATGAAATGAAGATAAAGTACAACGTGTGATAAAGTTATTCAAATGAACCGTCTTTACACAACATACAAGTAACAGTTGCAAATCCACAACTGGTTAATTAAGTGACATGTTTCGGCCTTGTTCGGCTATCATCAGGCTTACAAAGAGATGGTGCTAATTAAGGTACATTCGTTCGCTATACCAATGGGATCACATGGTCCTTGTACCTTAATTAAAACCATCTCTTTGTAAGCCTGAAGATGGCCGAACAAGGCCGAAACATGTCGCATAATTAACCAGTTGTGGTTTTGCAACTGTTACTTGTATGTTGTGTAAAGACGGTTCATTTCATTAAATTTGTTACATATACACAACGGGATGGAAACAATCAAATTCAAACGCGTGACATGTTCGTTATAAGAAGCCTGAAAGTGTTGTTGTCATCAGTAACATTTTTGCCACTGTCAGGTTTCGTATCTTGCATATTTTAGGACCAATTTGATTGGGGGTGGAACAATTCTCCATTTCTTCCTTTTATTTCTATTAATTTTCTTATTCTTCCAGACGTTGACATTGTCTGAATAAGCCTAAATTATCCACAGTTTTAACCACCAAGAAATGCACATTGTAATTGTAACTGTCTTTAGATTCACAGTAATGTTTATAAATATCGTTTTTAAAAATATTATTGTGAAAGTAATGAAAATTGTTTGCGTTTGTTGGTTAAAACTGTGGATATTAAATTACGATGCATGTAATGGAAAATATAAAAAGCAGTGTAAATTACTTCACGAGCCACTGGGAGATAATCAGATCATTAGCATTCAAATCAACAGATAAATATTTGATGTAGGCCACTGTAACGGGCAGCTTCAGTTCGGCAGGTACGCCATTGCATGTCGAATCGTGCAGCTGTTTCCATCAATAAACCGATACCGTAGTTATTAATCGGGAAAGGGTAGCTCCGAATTTATCCAGGGCATGCACTGTAAATGAAAATTAGAGGAGGGTATACACATCCATATGCAACAAGAAGCTACGTGACGAGACGCTTAACAGTTTAAACTCGTTTTTGAAACTATTACTGCCGCGCGCACATGAACAGACTTGTTTCTATCTCTTTTTTCACGTAATATCAGCAGGTAGCAACATTGTGTCTACCTACATACGTCATAGAGTTATTTTCATTTACCTTTATTAAATTTCTTTTCTTTCTTTATTAGTTTGCCCTCCTAATTGTAGGTATTGAGGGTGATTATTGCACCTGATCACGCTTACTGACAAACACACGCCATAGGACCCCAGCGGACAAGTAATTTGTCCGTCTCAGAGACCTAAATCTGACAACTCACAACAATCACCAGAAATAGACAGCCATGCTTCCGTCGGTATTCGAACCCGCGATCCCAGCAAGTGAGCGACCACAGACCTACACCTTAGACCTCATGGTCGCCGAGATCGGCACCTACATGAATTGACACCATGATACACAATAATTATATTATTAGCAAGTGTGTAATAGAAGTCCGTAAACTTCCTTACGTCTTTTTTGACGTTTTCCATCTCGAAGTGTTATAACATAATAATACAACACGTCAGTCGATAACACAACACTTTATTTATATACAAAAATAGTATATTTTGTCAGGGCGACATGTTTCTACCTTATAAGGTCATCCTCAGGCCCTCCAAGAAGACAGATCCAAGAGTTGTTTATGTTTCATTGCATTATGGGATCCCAAATGCTTACAAGTTTTTGTTAGAGAAGCAATGTAAGAATTTGGGATCCCGCAATGCAATGAAACATAAACAACTCTTGGATCTGTCTTCTTTGAGGGCCTGAGGATGACCTTATAAGGTCGAAAAATTTCGCCCTGACAAAATATACTACTTTTGTATATAAATAAAGTGTTGTGTTATTGACTGACGTGTTGTATTTATATCTTCTTTACGTCACTTTATGTATGTAAGTATATGAGGTTGTAAGGAACTGTATTGCGTACGTACAGAACTTAAATATACATCAAAGCCTTAAATTCTAAAGTGCTTAAAATTAAGAGAGAAATTTGATTTTTGTGAACTTAGTGATTAATTTTGCAGCAACTAACATATTTTTGTCAGGATTATTCCGTAACAAACAACTGCTATCTTTTAATTCTTTAACTTCCTGCAGTCAGTATTATTCATTTGGCTGTTGTACAAAGTCATGTGGTGGAAGAGACCCTAACATCCTTTAAAATAAGACCCTACGATTATCTTCGAAAAACTTAAATATTCTATTTAGGTATTTATCATAGAAAGCAGAACAGCTTAGAACGGATCGGCCCAGCAAAATTTGCTTGTAGTTATTCATTTGACAGCCGTAATTAACGTACATTTGGAGGCAGGAATATGAGACTTTTATGAAGACGCATTTTAAAAGGTCAGACGAAAATGCGGCAAAGTTCAAGTGCTTGGGAATGAGGTTAGCAGATGAAATTACGGCCCGTATGACAAATTTAAGAGACCGTTAAATTCCGTTCAAAATGAGTTAACTTTACGTCTTCTTAACCGTCACGGTATTTCTGTTTTGTATGGCAGTGTCACTCACAGGTTATGGAAGAGTGTTTGTGAGCGAGAACAGTGTCCTGTGTAGAATATTTGGAACTTATGTAGCAGATACAGCAGTTGAGTGGTCACAATTACATCGCTGTATTCATTCAATGCTGGTTTGAGGATTAAATCTGGGAGAATATCCTAGGTGGGAATTAATGCATACGTGCGAGATACAAGACTTCGTAAAACACGGGTTTATAATTTGAATATTGGATAGAAGCTGTTGATGAAAGGATAAAATTAAAATGAGCTCTAGGTATAGATTTTGTGTGTGTGTGTGTGTGTGTGTGTGAGGAGCTTCGGACAGATTCGAATTGTCCCACTGTGGGGTCTGATTTTGGATTTTGATAATACAACAATGATGATTCACATTCCAAGAAAGGAGGAATTTCCCTATCAGCCAAATAATGATCGGTTTTTGAGGACCATCCGTGATGGTGATGGTTTTCTCTTCTTAACTATTATCAAAATTCTTTTCAACATACAAGTGCAGAAATAAAAAGCGTTGTGTGTGTAACACACTCGTAATCAAAAGTGTGTCTTTTTGTGAAACCAGTGTAAAATACGGTAAACACAAAAAGGAAGGGGAGACAACATATTCGTTTCATTAAACATTTCGTTTCGGATGCTAAGGACTCTCCCTGGGAAAACAAGCACGTGTCCGAATTTGTCGAGTAAAGCTGTTTTGTGTGTGTGTGAGTGTGCGTGAGTCGTATCTTGGGACTGTTTGAACAAATTAAAGGTAAAAGAGCAGTTCGCCCTATTGCAGGCCATGAAGGCCCAGAAAAGAGTAGATGTATAGCTCTACTCTTTTCTTAACCTCGGCGCTAGAGAAGGATGAGTGTTAAACACCATGCTCCGGTCGTTTTATCCCCTGAAAGAGGCCCATATCCATTTTACAGGAGGCTGTGTAGGCCCAAGAGCCGGTCTGGACGTGTGCGGAAAACCTCGCCCCCATCGGGGTTCGATCCCTGCACCATTCGGCCCGTAGCAAGCCTTCATACGGAATACGATATCCCGGTCCACATATAACACATTGTAAAATAATAATATAAATATTCAGGTATATTTCGTAAAGTTGTCGAGAGGGAGTGTCAGAGAGGGATAGAACTGGTTACCACATTCCAGTCTTCACCTGTTTGTGTTCCCATCCCTTCAGTTACAGCCATCCGTTCGTGCTACACTGTTACTGCAATAATCATTAGGACTTCCGAATCGTCGGTCTAATTGAATTTTCTGCCACGATATTGGAATTGGGTATCTAACTCAGTGTGACTGTTAAGGACCGGACCGTTAATTTAACAAAACGTACCAGTAATTTATGGCAAATATTGTCTACGTCATTGAGTTTCACGGTTAAACCAACATGGCGTAGTAATTAAATCATTAAATTATTACCCTGTGCTCATGCAGGGACGGTACGCAGACCCACCTTTTCGCGATTGTTAATGCTCCAGGTGACTGTGCCACATCGCGAAGATGTATATCGAACGAGACGGTCAAAAATTCAGATTCATGTCTTGTGCGATAAAATGCAACGCAAATTGATATGTAAAGCTAACGTTTCGGAACAGTTTGCTGCTCGCATCCTCAGGGTAGGGTGTCGGATTAGTGCAGCAGGGGGTGTTTCGAGAAAGGGTACAGGAATTTTCCTGTAGAAAATCTGCCATAAAGAGAATTCGTGATAATTTTCCTCCTAAACTTTCGTATCAGAAGTCAGATTTCAGTTCTTGCTCCTGGCTGTTTTACTTCTCCCTTATCAGTAAGATAATTAGTGTCCAATTCCATGTCTAGCAGCCACCCGTGGTCTATCTACCACAAACAAATTGCGATGCCATTTTCAGGCTAATTCAAGCCTGTGCCTTGATTTCCATATAACCAAAGGACATTCGAAATAGCGGTAATAAAATTGATGCATTTGTTGTTTTTAATTTTAGTTTATTTGTACATATTTGTTATACAAGTTTCTTTACCATTCGCTGAGTCTCACGTAAAATGAACTGCACGGAAGAAATGAAATTGCCTTTCCCTTTTGTCTGAAGTCTTCAATAAAATTTCACTCAATGCCTCTTAATCATCTTCATGCATCTTTAATACATTTTATAAACACTATACTTCAGAATCCCCTTTCCCTGATCTGCCTTCGGCGCTCGACCGATCGTTAACCGCTTTTAAAAGAATCTCTCATTAGGCATAAAATTCTGCGATTACGTAGATGAATGAATTTAAAAAGACAGTTCCTTGAACACGTGTAATCCCGTAGCGGAAACTGTCAGAGCGCGAATTGTTTAAATACCGTATTAGAAAGAATGGAACCTGTAAAATTTGTTTACAAACGAAAGAAAATTGGACTTCGCACATCATGATTTTAATTCAAAAGAGTGTTTCAGGCGGATTTATCAAGCATTGTGTCCGTAGAATCTTACCTCCTCTGCCTGTCTGTAGTCTTAGGTGTAATACGATGAAGCAGATTCTTTGTAATTTTAAAAATATACTTAAACTTTAGGAATAGCGAAGAGGCGAGATTTGAGGTTCTGATGGTGGTATTGCAGGAATACTTAGTCCCTCTGGCATTTGAAGCTGTGTTGATGGGTGTGTAATTCCCGACTTTCAAAAGATGGTAGTGCTTTAATCGTTAGGGTCGAGCAGTGAAGAAACATTAACAATATTCCAGCAAGTTGAGAAAAGAAGTAAATTTTCAATAATCACAAATAAAATGCTTAGCCTTAGATTTGGCCTGTACGTGTTGCTAGTCAATTGAACGTGATATTAGAACTGTGTTTTAAAATCCACAAATATAGAAGGTAAGATGAAAGAGGAGAGTAAAGGTTAGTTTCTTTAGGCCAACAATGGGTGTAATCGTGTAAAGTAACATCATACGTGACAATGCAGCAGAACAGTCGGAAATAAACACACGATGGGAAATAAATAACAATATCACGCTATCGTGGCAGTTATATTCTTACATGCTTGTGGTATGAACAACTACAACAGTTGGCAGGACCACTTCCCGTAGCTCTGGAACGCAGTTTCTGTCCCCATGTTGGTTACTGAACAAGAGCAGTACTTGCTGGCTATATATAATACTGTCTCAAGATTGTGGCAGCGCGAGTATTAACCACCTGCAGCGTGAGTAAAAGTTTATCAGTGCTTTTATCTTAACAAACGCTGTACATTTCCACACCTCCGGCTGCATCGGTAGGCAGAACGTCCGTTATTTTACAGAAGAAAATTCTAGCCAGCTCCAACAGTACCTGCACAATGTAAAGTCGACTGCCTGGTGTGCTGAGCCATCCTTTTGGAGATATAACCTTATCCGATCGCTGCTGAACGGCCTTGCGCACGAGTTGGGGTGGCGCGGCCTTGACCTTCAAACTTTCCTTCTCCGTCAAGATGGGAGTCTATAACACTACTGCAAAGTCGAATTTTCTGCTGCAAATCTGATTTCGATGAATGGGGATGCTCATTGGTCTGCAAGATGTCGTGATTTGTCCGCTTGTGACTGCTTTCTCTGGGGATACCTTACGAGCATGGTATAGCCTGCGTCGATCATCCTAGGACTGTCATCGAATTGGAGCAGAACATCAGAGAAGAAATTGAAGCAATACTGATGGATGTGATGCGGCAAGTGATGGAAAATTGGCTTTCCAGAGTACAAGTTTGTGCACTGGAGAATGGAAGAAATAATGGCGATTTCGTTACTAAAAAAATCATAATTTGTAAGGTACAAAGTTATGTTAAGAAAATGGGAAGCACATTGGTTTGGTGTTGAGTCTGTTCGAGTAATTAAAATGTCAGGTATTCCTTCCGCATCTTCTGGCAATATCAAGGAGCACAAAAACAGTGCAGTAGCCTAGTGCATTCTGTGAAGATGTTAAGTTAGGGCATTCAACAGAGCATGCCGCAATATTTGAAAACTCTACACATAAATTAATTGTAAACACATGTTACCATAATTTTAACAACTCATACGTCTTGCGTAATTAATGGTTTGTTAATATTGCCTTTCGTTGTTTGTTTATTTATTCTCCTCGTTTTCTTTATACATTCGTGTACTTTCAGCGCGCTGTTTATCCTTCAGCGCATCACTTATGGTGAAACGGATTGAAAGTTGTGAGAATTATATAATACTGTGAGGAGGAAAAATTTTGGACCATTGTTGGAACTTACTTACAGGTTAGTAAAAGAATATTAACGAAAGCTGTGATTAATAAAGCAGACGGCCAATTACCAACAGTAGAATGTAAGTGATGTTGGAAGTATTATTGATGTCATTAATGGAATCGGGTAATATGTAAACCAGAGTTTCAGTTGTTCAACAAAATAAGACGGGATATTATAGATTACGAGAGTCTTCCTGGAGCTTGCTTGCTTACTTACTTATTCCATGGAGCAGCGACCTTTAAATACTAACCGGTTCTCAGCTCATCAAGAAATTCCCCACATTTTATGGAACCCGAAGGTTCATTGCCGCGTTTAAAAGTGTCCGCCAGCTCTCCCTATCCTGAGCCACATCAAATCAATCTATGCCCACCATCCCACTGCCTGAAGATCCATATTAATATTATCCTTCCATCTACGCCTTTGTTTCCCAAGTGGTGTCTTTCGCTCAGGTATCCCGATAAAAACTATGTATGAACCTCTCCTCTCCCCGATATGTGCTACATGTCCAGCTCATCTTACTGTTCTCGATTGATCAACCGAATAATATTTCGTGAGGAGTACAGATCATTCAGCTCCTCATTATATAGTTTCTCCACTCCCCCGTTACATCGTCCCTTTCAGGCCCTAATGTTCTCCTGACGACCCTATCTCAAACACCCTCAACATATGCATCTCTCTCAGTGTGAGCGACCACGTTTCACACCCCTACAGAACAACAGGCAAAATTAGAGTTTATATTTTTGGACATCATACTGGAAGCCAAAAGATTCTGCACTAAATGATAGCAAGTATTCCCTGAATTCAATCTGCTCTTAATTCCATCCTGAATAGAATTTGATTCTTCAGGTTTGTTCCAAAATATTTGAACTCTTCCACCCTTACAAAGGAACTATTATAAATCTTAATATTGTGACTTCGTCCTGTATTCTGATCTCGAAACATGATCATATACTTAGTTTTATCAGCATTTACTTCTAGTCCACTCTCCTTACTAAGAATTATTAAAGCGTGTTATTCTTTTAGTATGTACTCTTCCGCACGATATATTAACATTATCATCTTAAAACAGAAGTTTATGTGTACTATTTAACTTCAAGCCAACCAAGTTCACCTGAACCGTCCTAATGGCATACTCTAAAGCAAAGTTGAAGAACAATGGCGATAGAGCAACTCCTTGTTTCAAACTTTTCCTAACGGGAAAAATGTCAGACAAATTCTTGCCTAACTCTGAAATAGCTTTCATTCAAACACATTTTTATTAATCTTATGCGTATTGGACCGTGCATCATCTTGATATTTGAATGAAGGTTGACCAACTAGATGACACTTGCTTTATTATATATTGCTCAATATGTTTCAGACGTTAATATGTCCATCTTCAGGAGCTAGCGAGTACTTGTTGTATTGTCTAGGCTGCAATGATAGAGGTTTTGTGTGTTAGTTTATTTATCTAGTGGTAAGTACTATACCTATATTATGTGTCGTGTGTGGCTCTGTGTGATTGTGTTTCTGCAAGTGTGTGGTGTCCTGTGGTTCTTGAACATTTTGTGTGTGGTATGTTTTGGTGTTTTATGCATTTGTATTGATGATTATATGCATGAGCTGTACATACCTGACTTGAGGCG
>Ga0123354_10005481_pt1 | contig 18457 bp, 10 predicted proteins | sample TergutLab28metaG_2_FD_97872 | JGI IMG/M metagenome (GOLD analysis project Ga0123354, IMG submission 97872) | Labiotermes labralis P4 segment gut microbial communities from Petit-Saut dam, French Guiana - Lab288 P4 | ecosystem: Host-associated > Arthropoda: Insects > Digestive system > Gut ...
AACGGGAAGGGTGATTTTTGACTTTGGGGCTTTTTCCCTTTTTTTTTTTTTTTCCGGTTTTTTTGGGGGCCCGCCCCTGGTTTTTTTACCCCCCCCCCCCCCCCCCCGGCCCATTGCACGTGCTATCGGTCATACTCTGACTTCTCGCTGTTGACTACAAATTAACGACTTACTTCCTGTTGCATAAGGAAGGGAAGGGGGCAGTCGCCATGTGTTTCAGGGCTACGCAGGACAGGGTGAGGGCGGTGCAAAACACACTAGGTCTGTCTGAAGGTGGAATGCACAGGATGGTGCTAACAAGTAACTGGGTTCGGTACGTTGCAGTTCGACTCGCTTACAGAACGTAACTAATGTAGTTCAACCAACTGTCACCGTTAACGAATATGCCTAACCTGAAATAAAATCAAGTTAATGTATTTATTATAGGAACGGTGATTGGGGCCCCAAAAATACATCGCGGACCTAGCAGTGGCTAAAGTGCCGCAGTGTGCTGCATATTCGTGCTGTAGTATCCACAACTGCTATTCTGGCCTGAATCTGTTTTGTCTATTACGCTACGTGTGTCCCTACAGACCGGCACTAACTACATTATTACATCCCCCACCACCACCCCACCCCCATCCCACGTTCTCCTGTGTTTGATTCGCCCCTCGAATAATTTACTCTGTATAATTACCTTTGATCATAATTCGGAAGTACTTAGGTGTCAACAGGAAAATACCAGAGGGCCATCGAATGTGTTTGTTGTCCAAGTGGTTTTCATTCGTAAGTATTTATATTTATCAGCACAATTATCTGCGCGCTGCATTTCGGGACTGCAGTCTGCGTGTAACGTCATGTTCCCAAGTCCTTTGGAAGTTTGAAAAGAAATTTGAGATGATTAGTTGACATTCCTTTTCTCAAGTTAAAGTATAAGGTGCAGTCGGATAGCTCAGTCAATGCAGTGAGTAGACTACGGACTGGACGACTGAGGAACTGTCGTCCCTTTGTGCTGGAAGTGCAAGACGTTTATACGTAGACCAAAGGTTCCAAGTCGACTGTTGGGGTACTGGAAGCTCTTTCCTAGGGAGTAAGGCGGCCGGTGGGTTAATCTGACCACTTACCTCTACCTAATGTTGAGGTTAAGATGAGCGGAGCTATATCCCACTCCCACATATGCCTTCGTGGCACGCATAGGCCAGCTGTGCATTCTAGCAGTGTGGATGGTGTATTGACACAAGAGGACAGACCGCGCAGAATGTTTGGCTGCCTGGATGTGCCACGATGTGCCACTTACTGGCAAGCTGTCAGCAGCCCACACTGATAACGTTGTCAGTGACTGCGAACTGGAAAGGAATTGGTTGTGGTCTAACTTGAGATAACTGGAGGAACTGAGGAAGACCACATAGAAATCTGCGAGGATTGACGGAGGCTCGAGCTCGATCCCAGGCCACTAAATGTGGGTCTTTATCAGAAAGACGAGTGGGCACTGCCTGGGAGCATTGAGAGCAGTAAACTGATGTCCCAAAGCGATGATGATGATGATGATGATAAGGGTCTTTCACTGCACTCGCTTTCTTCCGTTCTTTCTGTCTCTTTCATCTTCAAGTGTTAAACAGCCTTGCTGTTTGTCTGCAGGCTCCAACCCCTTATCGTGGCCGCCTGTACAGCCTGTGTCCGCTAGTGTCATCAGTTCCCAAGTTCGTTTGGCACAGAAGGCACTACATTATGTCCCTAAGGTCTGCGTGTTGCACGCTGTTTGTGTAAGCAGAGAGCAGGAACGTGTTTTGCTGGGATTGTGACTGTTTATTCGCTAAAGATCCCAGGAGAAGTCATGGGGCCTAATTTTCTGAAGAAGTGGTTCGAAATTCAGCAGACGGGTACGTGTAACTAATGGCTGTATTGAGAAGGCTGGTTCTGACTGAATAATAAATTGAAAAAGGAAGAACTGGTACAGGAAATAACAGATATAAGGGAGAATGACGAAGGAAATTAAATAATGGGAGAACAGGTGAAATACGGAGATAAGAAGAACAAAATCAATTGAGTAATTAATTTCTGGCACAGCTTCTTGTTCATTTCATGGAATGTTGAAATCGTAACTCAATAGTCTGCCTTCTGCAGGTTTGTCTTCGTGTTTCAATTCAGTGAACTTACATCTGAACAGTTCCGTCCGTCCCTCCCTCCTGCTATCTATGTCTCATCGTTTCAAGAGCATTTTCGAGACCATATGTTCATACATATAGTACGTTCATTTAGTTCCAAGTTTCCTTTTACTCTCTTTCGCCTTACAAGGTGTCAACCGTAACAGAAACCACAGACTTGGTCATAATGACCTTGATAAGGCTTTTGGCAGCAATGATGAAGCGACATTCACTTCGTCAGCAGAATTCGAACCCGTAATCCCAAGGGTGCCTGGTCCAAGTCCGTTCGTTCTTCACTCGTGCCTCTGCTTTATCGATCGCTTGCGTTTTCGTGCCAGATTATTGCTTTAGCAATATAGCAGTGCTCCATGTATAAGACTGGCGTCTGGTCTTGTCTGATGCACATTTAGCTGAGTATCTGACGATTTTATCCTTCCGTATTCTAGTAGACGGAAGTGAACACGGCCTACAGTGTTGCTGTTTGTACGTAGCATATGAATGCGACTGCACTCCACAGGTTTTCATATCGCCAAATTCCCTTTTGTCGTTTTAATGTCCGTACGTGTAGGATGACCTTCCTGTGACATTAGTACAGAATATATGTGAAATAAGAAACGGAAGAACAGAAGGAGGGGTAGATTCAGGCTAAGGTCATACAGTGCTTTCTTCCTCATCCGTGCACGGTCACGAAACTGGCATGGGGAATGTAACGCTGTATCCCAGCAACCGCGCTACACTCAAGTAGTGGGTTTCACCGCATCATTTTTTTTACCGTTTCGTACCAACGGCACTGGTTTAGGTTTTAGCCGAGTGGATGTTCGCCGTAACCTAGTAACGGTGTTGGTTTGGGATTTCCTCGTATCCTAGCGATGGCGGTAATTTGAGTTGGCCCCTGGGCATGCGGTTTTCGATGCATAGGACAACAACGTTACCAATATATCCAGTTTTACTTCCTAAAACAACTTTTTATTTACAATCTTCGATTTGATTGTGACGAACTGACGGACAAACCCTGTGAATGTTATGCTGTATATATATATATATATATATATATATATGTATATATATATATATATATGTATATATATATTTTTTTTATTTATGTATGTAATGTAATGTATGTATGCATGCATGTACGTATGTATGTATGTATGCATGCATGGGTGTGTGTTTGTGTGCTGCACTGAAGCGGGCTTGTTGCATATTGAGGCAATGATTATAGAGTAATGATGGTTTAAATGTAACGTGGTAAAGGAAAGAGTACCAGTGGCACAAATAGATTTCGGTAGTTCTGGTATAGGTTTATTTATTTAACTTGTTTCATTGGTACATTCACAGCCAAAGATTACATTACCACTGTTTGTACTGCTATTTACGTCAGGAATTTCTTCTTTCGTGCCTGGAGGCCAGGAATTTACAAATTCCCAGTTTCTCGAAGGCAGGTTGTGGAAAATTCTTTGTATTTGAAACTTAAAATATAATATTTGTGTCATACTGCGGGAGACAAAAAGAGATAATTCTGTTGGTTATTATTATATTCTCATTTTGTCCACACACTTTGTTCGTTTGTTTTCTGTAATGAGGCCCATTGAGCTTCTGTGAGGTAGGAACTGGGCTTTAAAATGCTGATTAGATGTACGAGGAGGTGCTGATAAGTCCTTAGCCCGACTTACTTCCCGATGTCGTAGGACAGAATCGATAGTGTCGTTGGAAAGAGAGGTCTGTTCATGTGCCGAATTGCAAGTCTTTTGTTGTTATAGAGGCTGAAAGGAAGCATGTCAGGCGACGCGCGCGATTTCAACAACATGGAGACGCGTGCTGTCATCGAGTTTTTTTTTTCCTGCAAGGCAATGCGCCAAAGGAAATTCACGCCATTCTGACAGAAACATTACGGGAACATGCACCATCGTATGCCACCGTCAAAAACTGGGTGGCCCACTTTAAACGTGGTGATTTTTCCACCTGTGATGCGCCTCGTCCTGGGCGACCCAAAACAGTGACCACCCCAGAGATTATTGATCAGATTCACGAGCTAATCTTGGAAGACCGCCGGGTTTCGGCTAAATCAATAGCTGAGCAACTGGGCATCTCGCGTGAGTGGGGTGGGTCCACCATTCATGAAGATTTGGACATGCGAAAGCTCTCCGCTAATTGGGTCCCGCAATGCCTGAACGCGGATCAAACACGTCAACGATGCCAGTCGTATGAGCAAATTTGGAATTTTTTCGACGCGATCCAAATGATTTCCTGTCGCGACTGGTGACCATGGACGAAACCTGGTTATATCACTATGACCCGGAGACAAAGCAACAATCAAATGCATGGCGCCATAGCGGCTCACCCCGCCCCTAAAAATTCCGAGTGCAAAAATCCGCTGGAAAAGTTCTCGCCTCGATTTTTAGGGATCAAGACGGCATCCTCCTCATTGATTATCTTCCAACGTGCCCAACTATCAACGCGGAGTATTACTCATCTCTGCTGGTGCAGTTGAAGGACATTTTGAAGGAAAAACGCCGCGGTAAGGTTACCAAGGGGGTCTTGTTCTTGCACGACAATGCCCCGGCTCACCGGGCACTCGCAACCCAAAAGAAACTGGCCTACCTGGGCTTCCAGTGTCTTGATCACCCACCCTATTCTCCGGATCTGGCCCCGTCGGACTACCATCTTTTCCCTGGACTGAAAAAACAATTGAAAGGTCGCCATTTTTCGTCCGACGCGGAGGTCATTGCTGCCGCGGAGACCTGGTTGGACGGACAACCTTCTGAATTTTTTTTTGAGTGTCTTGCAGAAGTTAGAGCAACAGGCTAATAAGTCTATTGAGCTTCGTGGGGAGTATGTTGAATAAATCCCGAGTTTGGTCGCTGTAGCTTGTTTCCTTCCTGGTCGGTCTAAGGACGTATCAGCATCCCCTCGTGTTTCAGGCTGCACTCAGCCATGCCAGGCTCAGGCGGTTAGTGGCCGGTATCTCACGGCAGAGGCCCGCATTCGATCCTAGACCAGTCCATGTGAGATTAATAGTGGACAAATTGGCAGCAGGACGGATTTTTCTCCGAGTACTGCGGTTTCCCCTGTCACCAGTGCTACATACTCATCTTCATCGGTATGTTCCTCTTACCAGAAGGAGAGGTGGGCGGAGATTGGGAACCATGAAAACAATCAGTGGTGTTTCAAATATCGGGGAGAAGTGGATAGAGAAGTCCTTTCGTGTGGTGCCTCATGGTTTAAATAGTTCAATTGTAACTGCCGCCTGCGAGAGAACGTTCTATGACGTCGAGTAAAATTGCATAGATTCCATCCCACCTCTGTAGTAGGCATACTGATAGACAAAGAACTATATGGTACATTTTGTTTGTTCAAGCGAACAAAGCACAAATACTGGGCAGAAAATATAGGCATGCCCTGATTTCGCCATCATGAGACTGACTGTTTTGAAGTCTAAATTTCCAGATGTTGATCTGTGCGGACTGCACATTTACCATCGGGGTGTTTTTACCGAGTACGGACATTGCATGGGATTGGCCGCGCGCGAAATAGCTGATTTGAGCTGACTGGTGAACACAACTGAATAATAGGAGGAGTCCCGAAGAAGTGTTACTTATTTGTTGTGGTTAAGAGCTTCGTTAACTGCTCAATTTTGTGATCGTTGAACGTTGCTGTAATGAGGGGTTCTGAAATTGTGGATTTCTTCGTCGTGCTCCATAAACAACACTAAAATGTCCTTCCGTTGCTGCGCTTTCCTCACCGTGAATCGAGACAACTACGTCCCCTGCACCGTTTGTCGGTTGCTGTCAGGCCGTCTGCTGCCGTCATTATGCACCGGCCGGGAAGAAATTATTCTGGTCGAAGAATCTGAAAGGGATTTGCTGGACACCATTGTATCCGGTGAGAATATTAGGACGGGTAACATAATAACGTGAAAAATATTTCTGTCCGTGCCTTGCATCCGTTTTGGCCGCAACTTTAATCTGCGTCACACCGTTAATTTGAGTACACTGATGGGGACACGGACTAGGCCATTAAATTTAGATCAAAGTTGCAAACGTCACATTAGTAGTGATAATCCGGAGTGTGGTGGCAGGGTACATGATGTATCGCCTGCTTCTACAGCAGGCCTGTGTTGTACTCTGCATGCAGAGTAAGAGTAGACCAACTTATTCAACATCTTAGGCCACATGGACACTGTGTACAATTCTAGGACCGCGCGCGATAGCTTTATCTCGAAAGCGTACTTGAATGAGGTTAGCTGTGTATAAGGAGTGCTCCATTGTGAGGCCTGGAAGCGTGGCAACTGATTGCGTTTATCGACACAAGAGACTGATACTCCGTAACTATTGGAGGATGTGCAGTGAGTAATGCCCCTTGCTGATAAGAAGTATAACACAGTATATGTTGCCGCACCATTGCACATCAACATATCCCACCAACAGCATCTGACCGATAGACTTGCTCCATCTGCTGCACGTCACCCCTACAAGTGCTACCTCGCCCCGAAAAATAAAATGTTATAAACACAACAGTGGCGGACTAAGGAACCTTACTTACTGAACATGGCTCGTGTGTAAAATGCCCTCAACCTATCACGACTGCCCCCGTTATGTAAAAATCTATCGGCAGCCACATGTTGCCCATGGGCCTACTGTTCGACCTCCTTGCCTACTGCTGCGGTTCTTGTAAACAAAGTCCCATGTCGGTTGACCGAGGAATAGTTTGTGCAGTTTAATTTCTGAAATTATTTTATGCCAGTATTACTAATATTCATGTCTACTTTCTCTTGTTTGTGGCATTCAAGTCAGTTGTTCAAACTGCTTCCCATTGTTTTCAGTGCAGAACTGCTCTCGGTAACGTGACATGGGACCCACACTGTGTTAAGGTCTGTACTAGCTTACCTTTCTTTGGAGTGACCTGGTTCGTCTTCTGTCATGACGTCACAATGTTCGTCCTCTCGGGTCATGTAACAGTTGCTTCCTTGTCACGTTCTCACTGCTGATTTGTGCGCTGGAAATATTCCCATAATCCTTCAGCCATCCGTCAGATTAAGCTGTAGCAACAATGCACACTGTCTTCAGAAGCACAATAAAGCCGCTAAAGTCGTAAGCTGATTTACAGGATCACTGTTTGGTAGTGTACGGAAACAACGCACTCCTGTCACGTGGTCACACGTTCTGTATTTTGATTGGTTCTTCAGTTTAATGCGTCGGTACTCCTGCGGTGCACGTCATTTGCGGTGGTCATTCCCAACGAAGTACCTAACAAACAGCATAACGCAGTGTTAATGACAGACACTTGTATAACCATTGGTTACAAATTGCATATTTGATCACACGTTACTGATTAACAGGTCACAAAATTGTGAAGGCAGGCCCTATTTCATGCAAGTTTGAAAAGGCTAGAAGTCCGTAGTTTAATCTTAAATTGTACATTAACGTGTAGTTAGTATGAAACAGTTTTTTAAATTTCTGAAACCTCTGAATCCACAATCTGTGATTTGTTCTAGGCTCTAATCTAAAATGATGTCCTGTGTGTTTAATGACTGATATTTCTATATTATTATCGTTTATTATTATTATTATTATTATTTAAACCTTGCAGGACTAAAAAATGTGTCCCCTATATCCGGAAGAGCACTGCTATGTTTGAAGGTTCACAGTCATCACCTGTTTGTTCTGATAGGAATAGCTTTAAGATGAAGATGCGTGTAGGCAATGGTGGAATGGCTCTTGCAAGGTAAACCCGAACTTCTCGGACAAAAACCTATCCAATTGCCACTTTATTCAACACAAATCTCGCATGGATTGGTCGGGGATGGGACCCCGGTGTCGCGATGGGAGGCCGGCGACTAACCGTCTCAGCCATGACGGAGCCTTATTATTATTATTATTATTAGTAGTAGTAGTAGTAGTAGTAGTTACTGCAATTGAGTTCTTACCCGGTGTGGCCTGTAAGATGGAAGGGAGAAGTGACAGACACTTCATAGCTTGGGCAGAAAGGAGCATCACTTTGTTGGAAGGTTCCCATGCTTCACGCGCCATCGTCCGTCTGATAAGAATGCTATGAGAATGGAAGTGACTTTAGTGGCCTGAAATAAGGGCAGCAGAATTTTGACTTCTGGTTAGTGCTGGAATGCATAATGTGGAAAAGTAGTTTTATTTTAAAGTAGGGTATTTAGGTTTGATGAATTTTAATGGAGAGGCCTGCACGAATAAGAACGAGCATTAACTAGAAATATAGTTCAAGATTCAGTTCGTAACGCGCAGTAAACACACACTCCGCCCCGGTTTTAAAAACCAGTCGTTTAATGCTGTATAGGGAAATAATCGCAGCTTGTTCTGAGATCTGTACAAAACATAAGTACACCGTGTGGGCAGAACGGAGAATTTTGTAATGTTAAACCTGGTTCTAAGTACTAACTTTCGTTCCGTATCTATAAGTGGCAGAGGTTTTACGGTCTACAACTGGTGTTCCTTTTTCGGGAACAAAGCAGACGGGTCGTGAAAACCACCGAACTCCAGGTAATGCAAAGGTTAAGAATGTGTGGAAGTGTACCTCATCTCCCCCATACGTGTTATGGTGATGTTTAATAAGCACACGGATGGCTTGCCTAGTAAGATTAATTTGCTGGTATGCCAGCAAAATGTTGCCACACTGCAGGCAAATTCACAGCCGCGTCTCCGTGATTACTGTTGCATTAGCAACTAAGTTCATTAATAGACGCACTGAGAAGATAAAGGAATGTATTTTACAGGCGAAAAGTACAAATGGCTCCTGGTATATAGATTATGAACACTGCAGAACACAGGAACGCCCTGTCCTACAGGCGAATTTGCCGCAAACGTCACACGATACACGTCATAGAATCGTGTAAGGCATAGGTGCGGAAGTGTCTGAACACTCTAATGCGCCGAATTTAATACTGTGAACTGCCAAGACAGAATCGCCTTGATGTGAGTGCTCCGAACTGAACCGTAGTAACAGATGGAATAAAAGAAGAGAGGTTGTCTGGCATATAACGTGAATGGACCCCCGCCTTTTCGAAATATCTCAGTGTCTTCATCTTTCAAGGGTCATGTGGTCACATAAGAAGTTGTTTTTGGAACATGAAGGCGCCACTTTCCCTTAAAAGGTATCAAACCGCATACCCATCGACACATCGGGACTGCTGTGAGAGCCTCAGTCTCGGAGATGTAACCTAGCTGACGAACTGGCGGTGACAGACGAGCAACAGACACTGAAGTTGACGCTTTTGCTTCTGTTCGGAAAGTACCCGGTCTGAATGTGTGCCGTGACACGGTCTGTACTGGCAGGATTTTGTGGACAGTGCTAGCCTAGCAGCGTAAGTTATGTCACTGCTGTGTACACGTACTGACACGTTTTTGTGGACAGTGCTATGACAGCAGCGTAAGTTAAGTCACTGCTGTGTACTGGCGGGTTTGGTGGACTGTGCCATAACAGCAGCGTAAGTTGTCACTACTGTGTAATAGCAGATTGGGTGGACAGCGCTGTGAAAGCAGCGTAAGTTTCGTCACTGCTGTGTACTGACAGATATGGTGGACAAGTGCTATGACCGCAGCTTAAATTACGACACTACTGTATACATCCATATCTTTTTCAATTACGCCAATCAATCCTGTTCATTTAATCCAATAATTAGGGTACTGCCAAAGCTGAGGCGGTTCGTGTCTCCGCGGAGATCCGTGGTTCGATCCCCAGAGCATTCCATGCGAATTCTGTGGTTGACAGGGTGACACTTGTACGTGCTTCGGATTTTCCCTGCCAGTATCATTTCACCAATGTTCCATATTAAATTTTTCATCTACCACAGACACTATCTAATGTTAGCAACTGACAGCGTCAGTGAGTAGCAGACTGATGCTGCTGCTCCATCCAGACATTAGGTGCCGTTGGCCTGAATAACTACAACTGCGCTTCAAGAAGCATTTAACAAGGTAGGAGGATTCGAGATGCTTTCGCCTAGGATGCGCTGATGAGGTATTCCAGTCTTCGGGGATATCCAGTAAACCGGCCAACATTCGGACCAAGTACCTTGCGATTTAAGCCTGTCATACTCCCCGACTGTTGCGCTTCTTATTTTTGGCAGACGCTATGCCAGGCGTGTGTTTGATATAACGGCAGTAAATCCCATTAATCTCGTCTGACGGCCCCCAGCTCAGTTTGTTGGCTGACAATGGCAATGCATAAAATGTAATAAGCTGAAGCATATCGCAGGCGTTTAATTCATTAACCTCCGTCACCTGCCGCCATTACGGAGATTGTAATTGGTTCTGAGAAATGCAGCTGTAATTTGCCACATAGAGTCAGACTCGGTGGCTCTCAGTGCTCTTGTATGGTCCGACTCACAAGCCCGTCGTAGCAAGTTCGTTCAACTGCTGATTCTTCTGAGCTGTGTCCAGAAGTGTGCGGTTCCAATCCCAACCGGGCCGTGCCATGGCTCAGGCGGTTAATTGCCGGACTCTGACCCCGGGGGCCTCCGATGTAATGCATTTTTTAGTGATTTGTGGTAGGCAAAGTGGCACTGCGACGGGTATCTGTGCAGTACTTCGGGTGCCCCTGTCAGCATCATTCCACCAATACTCTATACTTGTTCGTCGACGCCTTTTCAGTTGGCACATCGTCGTTAAATAACACATTTTTTCACTTCTTTCGAAATCTCATCAAGAGCACCAGCTGCACTGCAGGTGGTTTCCTGTGGTTTGTTGTGGTTTCCACCGTCTGGTCTAGAAAAATTCCAGACAGTCTAATATACGCTGGTTCTTCCTCGATCCTTTCGAATTCTCATGGTCATGCTGTCATATCACTAGACGCTATGTAACCTTTGGAGGTGATACAGGTAGTTAAATAATTTACGACCCTATATTCCAGTATGGGGGCAGGTGTTTCAGGAACATTAATGAAAGAGATAACTAGTGGATGCAGTGTGGCGTGTAATACTGCACACGGTATCAGCGCTGTAAAGTTTCAGTTTGCCCTTGAGCTGCTACCACTTAATCTAGCGCCGAGGTTTAGAATGAGTGGAGCTATACCTCTGTTCCCCCTACATGCCTTAATGGCGTGGGCAGGCACAACTTTTTATCTTTACCTACGTTTTTATGAATTACTACTTTTTTCAATACCACAGAATTTTATTTAGTTCTATAAATGATTTGCCGAAAGTCACTATGCTTTGTTTAACATCTTACAGTATCCGTGCGGACCGTCGCCACCACTGTTTATTCTGAGAACGGCATTTCACGGCTTTGCTCAGCAATTCCAAGCTAATTCTGTATGCGGCATTAGACGTTGTCAGAGCGGCGTTGCTATGGATTCGAATCCGTTAGGATATCTCGTGTAATTCATAACTATAATCGTAGCTCTAATGTCGATGCTACAACGTCAGTTAATACCGTGTCGGCAAATATCCTCATAAAGGAACCAACTTATCAAACAAGTGTCAATTTAATGCACCGTTGATCTCCGTCTAAACGACCTCGGTTAGTGCCAGACCTCGTTTATAACGTTATACCTTCCGCGGTACCAGCTTATTCCCCACAAGACACGCGTTTTCTGCCTTGCGTTGTACGACATACGTGGTGCTACCCAAAAGTTCCCGAAATTCCTCTGCCGTAGCTTAACCACTTACCGAAATTTCTGTTCGTCCCCATCCCCTTCGAAGTAGTCCGTTTTGGCATTGATACAGCAATTCCAGCGGGATTTCAATGATCGGAAGCACTTCTGGAAGTCATTTCGCTTCCTCGTCTTCGTCACGATCTGCGATTCGGTCTGGATCACTTCAAAGCTGTCAAAACGTCGCCCCTTGGGTATCAATTTCATCTTCGAGTACAGGAGAAAATCGCAGGGGGCGAAGTCCTTTGAGTAGGGAGGGTGGGGGAAGACTCGTATTCGTAGAAGCCAAAAGCTGCTGCACAACAAGCGACGCGTGAGCCGGAGTGTTGTCATGACGCAGGGCCAAGGAGTTGTTGCGCCGCTTGTCTGGAGGTTTGCGCCGGATGTTTTCCCTCATTCGCCTCAGAACGTCGCAATAGAATTTTCCATTCACCGTATGTCCTGGTGGAACAAATTTCTTATGCACGATACCTTCAGTTTCAAACTTTTGCCACATTTTCGGTCGTGGTTCCGGTCGAAGATCGTCAAGAACGCCCTTCATCATCGACTGACACCCATCCGTTCTGGAAACGCTTAAACCATTCGCAGGTTTGCATTTGGCCTAGGGCATTTTCACCGAGTGCTTCTTTAAGTATTGTGTGTTTCCAAGCCGTCTTTCCGTGATTGAAGCAGAATTTGATGCAAATCCGATACTCCTTCACATCATTCATTTTTAGCAGGTCGATAGATCGAAAAACAGCACTAACACGACGTCAAAAAATGTACAAAAAAAAAACACGTCCTCACAGCAGAACACCGCGTGACAGAGTGGTTCATAAAGGGTACAGCACGCGATACCTAGCGGCTCACAACTGTACTACAAGCGGTTTTCGCGCGGCATTCCTATTTCGGGGACTTTTTGGGTAGCACCACGTACATAAGATATTGTACCTCGGATATAACAGCGTTGCCAGTCATCGGTTACAAAACACTTTTCCAAGAGGTAGGCTGTTTTGAGAATTTACCATTTCCTGGTCCATAAAAGGGCAAGTCTTTTACGCTTTCAGGTGGCTACATACGTTCCAGGCCTGGAAATGATAATAGTAACGGTAATTTACTTTCTGCGTAAAGTTAGTACTTCTGCAGTCAACAGGAGACTGGTAACGTGATAACATGGCTACAGTCACGAATAATAGGAATGCTTTAAGCGTCGAAGGTAAATTTAAAGTGATACGACAAATAGAAAATGGAAAAAGGAAAGCTGACATGTGTCGGAACTTCTTGTAAATTCTACAATCCAAGCGACGTGTAAAAGCAGAACCAAAATGATTAGTGCGTTTGATCAGAACAGATCGAGAATAAAGGGATTTAGAAAGCCTAAACGAAGTGACGTCGATGAGGCGCTGCTTAAGTGGTTTAAGGAAAAGAGAAGTGACAACGCACCAGTGAGCGGTCTTCTTCTCGGTATAATTTTTGTTCTTCATACATTTTAATTTAATGTACTTTCAGCGTAAACCTGTGTGGCAAATTACAATTACGGAAGCCAATTTATATCATTTCAAAATTTTAATTGTATTTTAAATTTTAAATATATCATAGCGTTAACATTAATGCGCTTGCGGGCTTTTTTTTTTATTTTTAAGATTTTTTCACTTAACCGTACACCTCGCTTAGAGCGACACAGTGTAGCCGACATTTTTTATATATTTGCTTCTTAGATTTGATGGCATCAGTTACGGACGGTTCATAGCCGTACGTTTTGGGTGTAATCTGTCGACGTATAATCAGAACCGTTGGTGACAGGTAGGAGGGGAGAGATTTAAAGGCGAAACGGTTGGAAGCTGATAACGGACACTAGCAGAGTCCAGTGCGAATTCAGTCGCGTACGAGTGTGGTGTAGGTGGGAGTATAGAGAAACGACTGTCTCAGTTTCCTAGAAACGATCTAGTTGTTTTAGTGGATATAGCGCTCCATTTATTATATCAAGAATAAAATGAATAAATAAAACACAAGAAAAAATCACGAAAACTAAATGTGATTCGGTGAGTCACACCCGTTTCCCGAAAGAGGATCACGTACCAGACTGAGCGTGTCGGTACAACAAAGTTACGAAGGGAGATCGTGTAGAACAGGTTTATAACGACACAAAATATTCGGTCCCTTCGATGACGTTATAACCGATTTCGACATTGCAAGTAATATAGGCCCTTTGTTTTTGGCGCCACAGCCCCCCATTGGGCCTGGGCCTCCTTATTCACGATGTTTCTTGATCACACACGACGACACACCACACTCGGTAGGACTCTTCTGGACGAGTGATCAGCTCGTCGCAAAACCTCTACCTGACAACACACAAACGTCCATGCCCTCGGTGGGATTCGAACCCACCATCTCAGCAGGCGAGCGGCCGCATAACTACGCCTTAGACCGCGCGGCCACTGGGACCGGCAATATGGGCCCTTAGGAAAGGGTAAGCACCTGGCTTAATTTTATTCTATTAATTTTCCCACATTTGCTGTTCGCAGTGGTCATGTTTTGTAGTAATGTAAGATTATAGCCGTAATTAAATCCTTTATAAGCTGCTAGTTCCTGAGCTGGCGAAGGAGTTTCTTGCGATTATATGACCCGAACATTTATTACTGAGCACAAAATCCCGCCGCTGGTCCCTATCCACTCTGCACCCTCCCGTCCTACTTCCTCGAGATTAATTTTGATATTATCCCCTCATCTAGCCCTGTTTTCTGAAAGTGGTCCCTTCCAATTAGGTTTTTCCACAAAAGCAGTGTTTTTTTTTTGTCATTTGGTACTGAGTATACACATACAGGACAGGTCAGCTTTGTGGCCTCGTATTGTGGTGCTTGCGCCTCTTACAGAACGCGAAGTTGAATACGCAAGTCCAGAAGCGCCGTGCACGAAAATACAAACTGACGTTAGTACCATGCATGCGGGGAATGAGCAGGTGTAGAGTAGCGAGAGAACATGTCGAATGTCTAAGCACCACCCTGTGTCAGTGTCGTCGGAGTGCATAGAGCGTCTGGTCGAAATGTCGTGTATGTACTAAACACCTATTTTTGACAGCAGACAGTATTCAGAATGTCCACTGATAACGCAAACATGGCGAGAAATGGTGTGCCCGTTGCTAGAAACTACACATTAAACAGGTTCGCTTCGTGTATGGTATTTGCTGTATTTATTTTGTTCTTGGTTTATTTATAAGCTTGCCGTATTGTTTTGTTTCTTTATAACACGAAGTGAAATGCCAGGATTTTTGATAAGCACCGAGTGGCGTCATCTAAGTTACATATAAAACTTCAGTCCATGCAACTTGGACAGAATATGTATGTTTGATATCACAGCAGGTGGTTCACATAGTTACCGATGGCCTGTTTCTTGTTGGCACTAGGTTATTGGTATAGTTAGCGGTGTGCTGCTGCCTGCCTGCCTGCCTTATTACCTTCTTCACGCGGTAGATATGCATACACAAATTAAGAAGTCACACAGGGACTAAGTATGTACAACTGACATGAAATTATCGTGGATTGTAGAGGAAAATGACCACAACATGAACAACACGCGCGTTCCCAAATTAGTATATGAATACGTTCAAACCGGCAGAAGAAACGTAGGATGACCATGGAAAAGATGGAGAGACATGAAGGCGAAAAAAGCCTGGCATGCCCTATACCCTGTTGGTGCTGATGATGATTTACTTCGTAACAGTTTTCTCACCTTAAACTTAGTATTTCCTGCAATTAACTAAGTCCATTAGTAGAATCATTCTGGAGAAGCCAAATGTCTTAGCTAGTTGATACGTTCCCTCCATTCTGCAGTGCCAGAAGGTTGTAAACTACACCTCACACCCTTTAAAGCCCATTGGTTAATGTACTATCATATTTAACGTTCACAAATTCTACATTCTGCCCACGCAGTGTATGTATGTGTTTTGTGTTGATATCAGAATAAAAAGCGATTATTTCCCTAAACAACACTAACACCTGGTTTCTGTTAACAAGAAGCATTGTGTTTAATTTGCGTTACAAGCTGAATCTTTTTGTACAGTTGAGGTTGAACCTAGATACCGTGTTTACGAGCGCCTCGCAGTGTTTGAAATGAAGCAATTTTATATTCATAAACTGGAGTCTAAGGAATAAAGACTCCTTGTCCCTTCCAATCCCTCACTTTATGTTACTTCCTTCCTTCCCTGTTCTTTATTTCGCTTTTATGCAGCCTGGCACTACTCCTGCATACTGCAAGAAGATGACTACTTATCTTACCCCTATTGTTGCGTTGCTAGCCCTTGTTGGCAAGCGGATTTTTCCTCCACTTATTAGTGGCGTTTCCTTGCGCTGTGAGTTGTAGATTACAATTTGTGTGCAATCGATTCTTCTAGCGTGCTGTGTTTATGTTGCACACTACAGGAAATAAAATGACGTAGATTAGATTCTGTGCATTTAAGCCTCTCTGTGTATTCTGTGTCTCTCATGTGTCGTGGGCTCTCTGAAAGTGCAAATTCTATGCTGTTTTTTATGTGAGCTTAGAGTTTTATTTATTCTGCGTACTCATATGTGTCAAATATGAAATAAGTTGACTAAAAACAAAATTAATGTTACGAGCTGATCATTATACTCGGAAATCCAGTCTAAATATCTCTCTCGTGAATGGCTCTACGGTAATACGAGTGATGATTTATGTCACGCAGATTGTAAAATCTTTGTGGATGAACAGCCATTTAATAAAAGATCGTTTTGATGTCAGTATGACTGATCTGCTGAGAGTTACTGTGAGGAGGGTATTATTGTTTCACGAGATAATAATTAGTAGAGTAGTATAGTTTAAGGAGATAACAGAGTAGTGATGTTTGAGGACATAATAATCAGGATAGTAGTAATGTTTCAGGAGATGATATTTAAGAGAGGACTTTTGTTTCAGGAGATAATAATCAGGAGAGTAGTGTTGCTTCTGGAGATAATAATCATCAGGACAGTTGTGTTGTTAGAGGAAGTAATAATCAGAAGAGTAATGTTGCAGGAATAACCAACCATAAGAGTAGTAGTGTTTGAGGAGATAATAATCAAGAGTGTAGTATTGTGTGAGGAAATGGTAATCATGAAAGTATTACTGTTTGAGGACATAATAATTAGGAGAGTAGTTTTATTTGAGGGGATAATCAAGAGAATAGTGTTTTTGAGGAGATAAAAATAAGAAGGTACTTTTGTTTGAGGAGATATTCATGAGAGTAGTGTTGTTTAAGGACATAATCAGGAGGGTAATGTTTGAGGAGATTCAGAAGCGTAGCTTTGTTTTAGGAGACAATCAATAGAGTAGTGTTGTTTTAGGAGATAATAATCAGGAGAGTAGTGTTTGAGGAAATATAATCAAGAGAATACTCTTGTTTGAGGACATAACTATCAGAAGTGTAATGGTTGAGGAGATAATAATTAGGAGGGTAGTAATGCTTGAGGAGGTAATCAGGAGAGCAGTTTTGTGTGAGGAGATATTAGGAACGTTATTTTGTTTAATCAGTAGTGTATTATTGTTTGAGGACATAATAAGGAGGGTAATGTTTTCGAGGATACAATAATAATCAGGGGTGTTGTGTTTTTTTGAGGAGATGACAATTAGCAGTGGAGCGTTGGTTTATGAGGTAATCAGAGAGTAGATTTGTTTGAGGATACAATAATCAGGAAATTAGTATTCTTTGAGGAGATAATAAACATGAGATTAATGTTGTTGGAGGGGATAATAATCGGGTTATTAGCTTTGACTGAGGAGAAAATAATCTCGAAAGTTGTGTTTGAGGAGATAATCAGGAGAGTGGTGATGTTTGAGTAGATAATGTGGAGAGTTATTTTGTTTGAGGAGATAATCAGGAGATTATTTTGTTTTAGGAGATAAGAATCGATTAGGTTTTTGTGCAATCCGAGGTTACTTGGTCGTGCTTGTTGGAGGGCGCCACTGTTCTCTTTCCCAGTAGATGAATCCCGTTTTTGTTCTGAGACACCCTTTTTGCTTCATTTTGATATAGTCACATAAACTCATAGATTTCGGAGTGGTCTCTTTCACCCTTCAGAGACTTCGACTAGAAGTCTCTTTTCGTCTTTCCTGTGATGCGTTCTGCATAGCGACATTACTCACGTTACTTAAGCACGGCCTCAGTGACTCAAAATATACCGTCGAATTATTCGATGATCAGTGATTGATGAACTTGAATGGGTGTGGACGGAAGCTGCCTTACCTTGTTTAAGGTGTAGTTTCTGTATTCACCTGGAGATAGCAATAAATTAATGAATTAAATAGTTCTGATGATATGCTATATAAGCAAACATCACTGTGGAGCGGTTGCGTCCCTACAAATCGTGCGTTTTAGTTAACTGTACGGACAGTAGTGGCAGGCATACCTTTGCACACGTGCAGCCCTCTCTGCTGGCATGGATTGTCAGGGCTTGAATGTCTGTCATATGTTAACTTTTATTTGAATTGTGTGCCAAATACGATGAGTTCCTTTAAGGGAAGCGTGTGAGTTATACCGGTGATAATACAATTCTGAGAGAAGTAGTGCATATTGAAGTACTGGAACTTATACAGGTCTGTTTGAGTAGTGAAAGCTAGTAACAAATTTATTGAAATGAACCGTCTTTACACAACATACAAATAACAGTTGCAAATCTACAACTGGTTAATTAAGCGACATGTTTCGGCCTTGTTCGGCCATCATCAGGCTTACAAAGAGATGGTGT
>Ga0123354_10005482_pt1 | contig 18457 bp, 7 predicted proteins | sample TergutLab28metaG_2_FD_97872 | JGI IMG/M metagenome (GOLD analysis project Ga0123354, IMG submission 97872) | Labiotermes labralis P4 segment gut microbial communities from Petit-Saut dam, French Guiana - Lab288 P4 | ecosystem: Host-associated > Arthropoda: Insects > Digestive system > Gut ...
CTTTCTCGCCCACAGTTCCACCTTTCGCTACTAGGATCTCTCGCGTCGCTGAGGACGCAGAGGCACGTGGTGGCGAAAGTGGGAACCTCTAAAGGCGGGGAAAAGCAATGGCAAACTATCCCCCAGGAATTTGCCTAAGATGCAGTGCCAAGAGCCCTATCGGTTCCATAACCGGGCTCTGGTTCCTGCCGGACTGGCCTCTAGGGCTGAATTCTAATGAATGAATGAATGAATAACAAATACAAGTCAATGATTCGTGCATACCTGAGGTTATGTGACAGAAGGCAAACAACTATCCATATTAAAACCTAATAATGGAAGATCACAGAACTGAATCGAAGAAATTATGTTTGTGAACACTGCTACTTTAATAAGTAACACTACGTAGGTCAAGACTCATGAATTGTGCATTCATTATGATTTAAGTTACTTGCTTTCTGTTAAACGCTAACCTCCCCATTAGTTGTCTTTGTGCACTATATCTTGCCTTATACTGTACAGATTATGTCAGTCGCATTTTCATTATTAGACAAGGTTACACCCTTTAATAATTAAAGTGGTCTGCTTGGTAATTACAAGATTAGCACCACGAGAAGACACGGTGATAAATAATATGAATGATATCTGACGTAACATGTCTTCGTTTTAGAACCTGAATATTACAATATTTAAAAAGTATAATGTATTTCGCGCATGATTAAATTTTTTATTACATTTATTTAAAATTGTTCCAAAAATATCTTAGATAAATAACTGGGTTACGATGCACAGTGTAAACTAAAATGTGAAATTTGTTATGACAAATTAGAGACAAAAATGCACTGTTACTTTTGCATCAAGTATTACTTTGCACGTTGAAAATGAATTTAATATGTACATATGTATGTGTATTAAGTAAGTGTTCGTTAGATATGTGTCACATAAAAAAAACTCTTTCTCATGATTTCAGTATTGTATATTTTAAAGAACGCCCGTAATAAACTGGTGCTTTAGCTGTTTTGGTATAAATCTTGCTGGCTCTAAGGTTTATATAGCTAGTGTTACAGCTTACAAAATGACCTACAGCTTCAGTCCTTAATACATATTGCTCTATGGGGAAGTGTTACGTCATACTTTTCCCTTGTGGGCGCTCCTCGGATAATAAAATCTGTCTGCCTTCTAAGTTGGGACACCATAAAGTGTGCGGGTTGAACAAAACGCTAGCTGTTCCTAGACTGAAACACTTTTTTACTGCGGCCAAATTTGAGTAAATACATAACGTTATTATTAACCTGAATTCAGGTGTTAAGCTTGTAATAAACACCTTACAAGGCAGACATAGGTATAGCCGCCTGTATTTATCTGTGTAATGGGGGTAGGTAAAGATTAGGTGTCTCCGAGTGTGTGTGCAGTGACAATACGAATAAACCACTAATGGCATCATATATCAACCACTACCTTTACTCCCTGTGCGCCAAATCCAACCTCATTTGCTGCTGAAGATGTCCTGGTTTCAAGATTTATTGACACTAAACTCGGCTGTTTACACGTTCCTAGGGTACAGGATAAATAAAAGATACGAAACGAAGTACGCTCAATTGTGTCACAATAGGGATCGTGTTTTAATCCTCTTTCCTTATAATTAGGACACGAAAGGAATATATATATATATATATATATATGTATATATATATGTATATATATATGTGTGTGTGTGTGTGTGTAAAAATAGGGTAGTATAAAAAGAAGCTATTTATTCTTTTGAAATATGGAGTTCATCTAAGTAACACTTAAAAATTTAGTTTCAACCCCGCAGGAAACACACTAATTCTCCATAGCGAAGACCAATGCTTGATAACCATATTCACAACAATAGTTAGAGGGCCCTACGCTGTAACAGTTGTGTAGCTACAAATTACAACCTAACGAATATTGTATTAGAGTTCGCTTCTTTACCGTCTCCTCCTACGCCAGGGTTTTTGAATGTTTTCTTATATATATATATATATATCTTCGTAAATTTTTTTCTTAATCCCTCGTGTGACAATTCTAAGCCCCTTCTGCTAGACTGCCATCGTGATATTTGGTAAGAGGTACAAATTATCAAGGTCTTAAGACAAATAGTAAAAGTTAGAAAGAAACTTCACTGGGATTAATTATTTGCGCAATGATGTATTGATTGCGAATCTATCTCTCTCAGATATTTTTGTATTTATGTAAACTGTCCATCTGTAGCTGTCTGTATATACGTATGCTTATTTGAACAGATATAAAGCAGTTTCTTTCTATTTAATAAGATGTAAAGAAAATCCTGACGCTGCCGGCCTGTCGCACGTTGTCGCTGACATGCTAAACGATGGGTTTCTTGTACTCTTCGTCGGCGCGATCTTTCCGGTTGCTGCATCCCTCGACGTGAAATGAAACACTTGCCGGGGAAAATTTACTTCCTCTTTCATGCCCATTTACTGTCCCTTTTTTTTGTCCTTCCTCCATTTTTACTGTTTCTTCAATGTGCCAAGTTGTTGCCATTGTGCTTCGTCTCTCCCTATCCACTTACTTTTTATCACCCTCCTTACTTTATCTGTTTTCCTTTGTTTTCTCCTATTCAATACAGAATGTTCGCGTTACATGATTCCTTTATCTCACTCTTTCTGTTTCCTAACTAAATCTCTAAATGATTTTGAACTTCATTAATAACAACGCTACATTCCTCGTACAGAGAGAAATCAATAGGATATTAGATAAGTCTCCGTATTTATTTATTACTAGCTGTTTCCTTTTCTGCAATATTACACTGCTTCAATCTTATCCTCAGCTCCATCTATAATAATTTCCTGTTGGTGATTCATGAAACTTAAAATTGAATTTTTTACAGCTGAATTCATTGAAAGTTTTGTTACGAGAATTGCTCGCTCACAGTAAAATTGTGATAAATGAAATGATTAAGCCCGGTCGGAAGAACGCCGTTCTTAAACTCCTCTGTTGTTCTCAGTACATGTTGATATTCACAATCAGACGCAACATGTTACTTTACAATCGTGTAATATGTGACGACTAACTTTGGGCCCAAATGTGGGCCATCGTATGGTCTGTTTAGATGAACACGGAAACGTATGCAGCAACACTGTTGTCCATGAGGTTGGACATCTCAGCCTTTTACAATAAAAATATATAAAAATGTATGTAAAGTGTATAATATATTGTCCGGTTACAAGAGACCTAAGGATATTTAAAATCTGTATAACTGTTTTTCAAAACCTTGACAACATCCAGGCATTAATAATTGCAAAATTAGTACAAATTAGACTAGTATATTGCACGGAAACTGCAAGATTTTTGAAGTATACGTACTAAAAATGATAGTGTTTTGCGTACGTCCATGCTACCGATATCTCCCAATGTATTGCCAATTTGACAGACTTGTGCCTATCCTCTGTTTTTTTACATTACGACGTGTGTACTGAAGTCTGATAAGATACTGTTGTTTAGCCGGTAATTCACCACGACGGAACATACTTTGTGCAAACATTGCAAGCGCACACTCTTGTTGTCAGCCTTATGTTGATTGTGAGTTTTAGTTTTTGTAGATAATTCCAGCAACCTTAATGAGAACGGATCCTCGACTCTTAGGGTCAGAGGCAGCTCTAAAACCTCCAACACTTTCACTAGAAATGCGTGAAACTCAAGTAACCGACAAAGCAAGCAACGAAAGGACCAAGGAACCAAAATCATTCTTATAGAAACAGATACAGCATGGATGATAGATAGTACATATGAAGACCTATAGGAGAGGATATTAAAGGAGTCGACAGTGACAAATTCTGATTAATATATTCCTATTTTGCCCCCTGCGAAGGGCGTATTTTTGTACACTTACAAAAATCTGTGTTCCCTAAAAGAGAACACCAAGAGAATTGAAATTCTCGTGTAGTACTGTTCCCTTTTAGCACACTATTTTTATATTTATTTCAGTATTTAACCAAATTTTGTGCATCAAGTTGGTTAAATACTGAGATAAATATACTGAGATGCACGGTCAGCAAAATGTCAAAAAAGTATTATTATACTTACGGATTTGTATGCCAAGTGAAAATGGCCGATGTAATCGTGGTGACATTATGAAGAAAAAAAGAGACGTAAATGCTTCGGCAGATCCTGCAGTCCCTTTATTTGCCTATAAAATCCGTATATAGTTATTGTCAGAAAGGGTTCTTTCAAACTATCAAGAAATTTTAAATTTAGTGAAATCGTGATTTCCCGTACACCCCACGGGTTATAATGTATGCTCTTGTACCAGAATAAGAGTAATCTGTGGAAATCACCACTAGATACGAAGATTGTCGTATTTTTTGTTGACGTTTGAACGGGTTGTATACTATCTTTATTATAAAAGCTTACATACATATATATATATATATATATATATGATCAGATGCGTGACACGTCGCGTTCTGTTTGCTATAAATTCCACCGATCATACGTAGGATTTCCTGTTCCAGAAGAGCTTGTGCCATCGTTGCATATTCTGGTTATTACTTTATCTTGTAATTTGTGGGTGTAATGAAATTTATTCAAATGACTAACCAATGCGCTTGGATTTATGAATGTAATTTTATTACATAATAATCGCCACCACAAGTTTCGGCCACGTGTGTGGCCGAAACTTGTGGTGGCGATTATTACTTTCAGATTTCCCTTTCATTTTTTTTCAGTTCTACCATTGCTTACAAGATATAGTATTTGGAAGTAATTTCGGTTCAGGCTAGTAAATGTTTAAGGAAAACAATATGCTGAAAATCGAAGGTGCCAGAAATGGTTGGAAGTCAAAAATGAAAGACGCGTTTTTTACAGGACCTTTTCCTGCTGTCAGAGTTTTGTTTACCTGACCTTCGGTGAGTCCTGTCCGTAGGTTTACTTCAGTGACTTGAAGAGGCCAACCAATAAATTGAATCCCTATCCTTTTCGCTTGTTCTGTTCAGCCAGCCAGTATTCCTGATGCGCTTCGGTGTGGGTTGAAGACAGAGTCGGTCTACAACAACGGTCCACCAGGCCTGTGGGGAGGGAAGAGGGGGCACATACACAGGAACGAAAATTAATTAAAGTCCGAGTTTCTTATTGTAGTTGGAAGAAACAGCAATTTCATTTCTACTGCAGAAACACCAAAATGCATTTTCCAACTGAATATCTAGTTCACATTTTACTACGTATATTTTGAGGGAGCGTTTCGATTTATTTTATTCAATTGCAAATTATTTAATTATTTTCTCAGCATCTCAGACTATACGGTATCGAAGGCAGCGCGAAAATGAGTAAGAATTCGGAAATTTGGGAGGAAATATCATAACGTATTTCGTATTCGAAAGTTCACTTCATATCTCTAACTAAGGAAAAAGGCTAAATGTAGGATTTTTACTGTTAAGTAGGCATACACCGTGATGAAGAAAGTATCATATGTGGAGAAACAGGAGGAAATTTAAAAATTTCAGCTGATGAGTTTCATAATACGAAGTATTATGGCAAGTATGACGTTCATGTGGCAGTGCATCGTGATAAATTCTTACGAGTGTAATAAAACCAACTAGATGCACTAATTTCTCAAATTTATTTTTGGAATAAAACTCTACGTGTTTCGAACAGTTCCTCTGTCCATCATCAGGAGTTTTTCACTGTACACACAACAAATATATATGTCAGCAAACCTCTATGTCATATATCTTTGCTGTGTGTACAGTGAAAACTCCTGATGATGGACAGAGGAAATGTCCGAAACACTTATTTTTTAGTCCAAAAATAAATTTGATAAATTCGTGCATCTATTTGGTTTTATTATATGAAGTATTATGGCCAAGTACTTGACTAGCATGGCGAAAACAGCAAGAATGCGCAGCCGCCGGGGAGTAGATGGCATTACAAGACGCCGGGGAGACATGAGAAATGTATACAGAATGTGAGTTGGAATATTTAACGAAGCGTACAACTGGTGGCTGAATAAAAGCGGCTGCTATGACAAGCGGGTTTACAGAAGGCAATAACAATGTGGCTTATGTACGAATAGGATAACCTTTAATAAACTTTATTATTATTCCTTTAAAAATCGAACCTATCCTGGTCTAGCCGAATGTTGTAAGCACTACAAATATTTCATAAACCTTTTAGTGAAGAATAAAAAAAAACCAACTAGATGCCACTTATTATTTTGTTGTGCTTCTTATAGGCTCAACATGTTTCGGGCACTACTATGCCCATCATCAGGAGCTCGCGACTATGATGTTGATTACCACATTGGTCGTATCGTTCTGTAAATGGAAGGTTTACCGTTAATCTAAATTTGTGGTTCTTAGTGGTGTGTGTTCGGTGTGATGTTCTTTGTCACTTTGTTGTGGCTGGTAACGTGTTTCTCTTAATATTAATTGTTGTGATCTTTTATGCGTGGTGATCCTAGTGTTCTCTTGTGTTGTGTGTTTCATTATTGGATTGGTAATTCGACGTTTTGTTAGTGTTCATTAGTATTGTGGATCTGAACTTGAACATACCTTAGTTTGCTGTATGTTGGAGGTTAGGTGAAGTTAGGCTGTAATGGTGACCGGGTTATCACAATGATGCACAGTCCAATAAACATCAGCTACACCTTTTAATATTCTACTACCTTCTAATTTTAGCTGTCTAATGCTTTCCTTACTGCACGTTATCCATTGAAGTTTTTAACACATTCCTCATCTCTCTGACGCATTGTACATGTATTGTCCTTCAAAACTTCTATATCATTCCAGTAATATAACATTTGTGCTGTTTACGGATAGTAAAGTGTAACCGTGATTTATGCTTTAAATATTCTTTTGTACCGAAAGAATATGGGTTGCCCCTTCTAGCTTGTGTTCTGTGCTGTGCGTCCTTTATTCTACAAAAGATTCCCAGAAAATATATTTCCCTACTTACTATTTTCTACAGGAAGGAACTTTATCTGGAATTATCCAAGAAGAAGCTTTCTTAGAACAGGAATCCTAGGGCGAGGCTTGTTGCCAATAGCGTAGTATTACAGTACAATGACCATGACAACTGTCACACTCGACATTTTACATGTCACTGCTTTTGAAAAGAACCAATCGGTAGCTTCCAAAGAGGAAGCAGATTTATTCTGGCCAACAGGATACTCTTTATATGAAAGACTTAGCATCAAACAAGGACGTAGATTTACAAGGGCATAAAGGAAATAAAAAGAAAATGCCTTAATGCCACTCATATGATAATAAGTTACTGTTTCCTGGTTAAACTATTTGTAAATTAATAAATAAATTTTCTTTTTTATAAATATGGTGTCTGTAACTTAGAAAATTTTTTCGATATTTTGTGTAGGGCTTATACCATTTTTGTAGCTAAACCTAAGAGGGAATAAATACTGTGTAAATCCAAAGCTGAAAACCCCCACATTCGTCCGCTGCACTTTTCACGCAACATAATTTCCACCATGCGAGATTTCTTCCCTTTCGTTTCGGACATTTTAAATTTACTGCAGTAGCTAACCTCTGCAACTATCAGTGGTGTAAATCTCCGCATTGCTCAAGGATCCCTGCTGTTCTTCCTGAGTCTAAAAATTATTGTTCTCTTCTCTTCATGACTGTGCAGCGACTAATCATTCAAGCCGAATGAAGAATGCAAGAGACTTTTTCTTTCGTAGAATTCCTGCCTTACCAAACTGAATGTGGCCATCTTCATTTAATGAGGATGTTTATCCTCTTATACTGTGATTTAGGACGTGAACAGAATAAGAAATTCGTAGTATGATTTTACGCGATATTGAAATTGAAAGCTGCTTTACGAACAAAATTATCTTAATATATAGGATTGTTAACCATTAAAAGCACGGCGGTGACCTTACATACTTCCATTTTTTGATTAATTTTATGTTAAAAAACGACAAATATTAAAACGTTTAATATTTATGTCATAAAAATTAATACATTGGTAAAAAATATTTTTCAATTAATTACTGTATAAATAAAAACCATGTAACTAAGTTGTGGTGATTTTGTTTACATAATAATAATAATAATAATAATAATACTTAACCCAACGAGAAGTCTAACCTAAAAATTTTGTCAATTATCCGTTGTCTCTGATTTCACTATCAGTTTCTCATTAAAGGCAATAATAACTACATATTCTGTAGAAACATTATTTATATTCTCTTCTTTTTCATTGTTTGCAAAACGCTTCATGCACCAAGCATTATTTTGAGGAGTTCCGGTGAGGAATAAAAGAATACTGGTTAACAGAGATACACAGAGTTAATGTAAGTCGTATATTCGGTTACAAAATGTAATTGTTAAGAAAGTATTAGGTACACAAAAATTATACACAAATCTTGGAGGGCAGTTCAATTTTACTTTATGTTCTCTGCCACTTCAGTATTCTTCCCCTTGTGGCCCTACACACAACATGACCATATTTGACTTCGTACCAAACACTTCCACTTTAACATTCACTCTTCTTACTCAGTCCCTTCAGGTCTTTCAAAGTTATAGGCCGTAGCCGGACGTAGCCCCATATTTCAAAAGTCCCCACTGTTAAAAGCCTACGAGGTGCACTTCCGGAGATCGGGCAGTCCTAGACCGGGCCACCGTCGTCCGAACAATCGCTCGGACCCTGACTATTCAAGAATGTTGTCACTTCATTGAAAACTTAGTGTGACGCTCCGTGACGCTGAAAATCATTTCGTTTTTCTTTTAGTAGGTGAGGAATTAATCACAACTCCAACATGTAATGGTATTTCATTGCCTTAACTTTTGAAAGTTTAATATGGTCTGATCTGAGAGGAGCAACAAATGGACGACATCGTGAACTTGCATAGCCCGTGAAATTTAAAAAAATGCGCACTGTTTCCAAATTTGCGTAATTTACTATTTACATGCTTCTTACTTTATTATTAATAAACGTTTATAATATCTCATATCCCTTGTAATTGCTATGTTTACTTCGTACATGGCATCATATATAAATTATCACTTTATGGTGTTTTTTATTTCGAGAAAAAAACGGAACGATAAACATCGTTTCCCACAAATTGGCAATATTGTTTACATAAAGTGTTATCATCTCCACATATAGCCATGCACATTATGCTCAACCCTGCGAGCTATATAGCATGAAGTTGCTGGTTTAATTACAGCCTTATTTCAGTTTTTACAGCATCCCACAAGACAATGGAGAGAAAACCGAAATCTGTCTGAACAGTATTTCAATCGGCATTTTCGTGTGTAGGGGGGAAGCAGTTAATCTTGTGCAGGTTCCTGCTTTGTGTGGTGCTCTACAGAAGGCGTGGGATTAAGGCCCGGGGTTTAAACCCCGGTTTACGAGCGCTACACAGATACAACCCCTCGCCCCCTTCCCAATGCCGTACCGCATAGTTATTATGTAGAAAATGGGAGAAGGGAAAACGAAACCAGTTGCGAGCAGACATAGATTGGGGCTGGAAGTGGCGAATGGTTTCAAAAGATCGACGACTAGAGAAATGCCCTCTTCTATTTTTTTTAAAAAAAAAGGAACCGCGCAAGGGGATGGGTAATGGAAGGCGGTTTCCATGTGTGACTCCTTTCTCCCATATATAGAATGAGCAGGGCAGAGATCCAGGTGGAATCAGCATAAAATATAAATCGACATTTAACCAGGTTCCTGCAAGTTCTTATAATGTTGTCACGTTTGCGTTATTTCACAAGTATCGCTGGAAGAATGACTATGACAGGCTGTCCTAACAATTTATGTTATTGTGCTAAAAAGCCGAATATCATATAGTCGCTTGAACCCGAATTTTTCCCTATAAATATTCTTCGTAATATCATGGCGAAAGCTTTAAATGTTTTTTTTAACATACCTGAAATAAACTGGCATAAAACGTTCAAAACTATAATTATTTAATATTTGGATTACTATTTGTTCTCTTTCATAAGAAATAGAAATTTTTACGATTGTTAAGCTGTAAATTATGGAACGAAACGTAACGTCGGACAATAACGTAACAATTTAAAAATCGTGAATATGCATTTTGTTATTGTAACTCACATGTCCAAAACTTACTGGATGAGAAGGTTTGCGCTAAACTGAAGAAATTTGTAAAGTTTTAAAGAGAAAACCAAGAAGGGATATAGAGAAGTTTTGTGTTCAAAGAAGGAAAGTGTAAAATACTCTAGCTGCAATCGAATTTGAGAGTTGGAATGTGGAAGTGCGGTGCAACAGCACCAAGAAATGTGTGTTAGATAATATAAGCGATTTAATAGGTAAAATAGACAGGAAAGCAAGAAAGCAGTGGATTACACAGGAAATGATCAATAAAATGGATGAACGAAGGAACCAGAAAAATATTAACAACAAAGAACGAAGGAAATAATATAGAAAACTTAGGATGGAATTGAAAAGAACCACAGACAAGGCCAAGAAGGATATCTTGAGAACATGTATGACGATGTCATGGGATATCAAAGAACAAAACGTTGTGATGTAATGTAAATGCAGACGAAGGATGTAGTTTGGAAGAATATCATGGGATTGAAACACTGGCATTGAAAATTCTGTTAGGGGAATATAAGAGTAGATAAGAGAGAAGTACTGACAATTTGAGAGAATTGTATTATAGAGTTCTACGGTTCACCTAATCAACTAGAACACATAGAATTCGAACCTGAAAAGGAAGTAGACGCAGACGAGAAAAATCCTGATATTTTGCAAAGTGAAGTGGAAAACGCTATCGGTGAGATGAAGGATAAGAAGTCTAGATGATATGAGGATATACCATATGAAGTACTCCCACTGGTGTGAGAAGATGGTCTCAGAATAGTGACAACATTGCTCAGAAACATATTTCAAACTGGAAAGTGGCACCAAGGATTTAATCTAAGTTACAATGACTGTCTAAAAGAAGAATCACAAAGCTACAAAATACAGCGACCATCCCAAATCAGCCTCATGTTTCATACAGGAAAAATAGTAGCGAGGTTACTTGGAAAGTCGAGGATGTGCTTGGAGAAGATCAGTTTGAATTAAGAAGGGGGAGCGGAACTGGGGATATAATTGGGATGCTGAGAATAATATCAGAAATAGCACTGGACATAGACGAGGAATTGCGTGCGTGCTTCTTAGACAGGCAGAAGACATTTGAGCGTGTAAACTGGATTGAATTTATGCAGATCATAAAGATAACTGGTATTTGTTGGTGCGGAAGAAGATTGATCAGCAAATTGTACGTGAATCAGAGTGCTGAACTAAACTGGACAAGGGTGAGACAAGAAGTGTGAAGATTGGAAGAGAAGTTATAAAATGTTGCTGTTTGTCGCCGATTCTATTCAAGCTGTACAGCGCATACTGTACAGCGCATACTGCAAAGCGCATACCGTACAGCGCATACTGTACCAGGGGAGTTCTTGAAGTCTCTGGAGACTTCAAAATGGCAAAACAAGTAAATTCGCTCTGTGAAATATGAAATTGGCGTTGTGCTAGTGGCTAAGGAAGAAGCAGTGGTACAGAGCATTCTTGAAAGACTAACTGATATTGGAAAATTTTATTGAAATAAATGAATGTGGGGAAAAATTATGGTTACGAGAATCTCAAAGCAACCATCCCAGATACGGGGTATGATAGATAAATAACAGCAGGAGAATGTGCAATATGACAGCTACTGGGTAGCATGACACTAAATGATGCAACATGTACACGGAAATTAAACTCGAATTACCATGACACAAACAGCATGCAGATAGAACAATAATCTTGTCACCAGCAAATTGGAAATAAATTTAAGGAAGAAACTAATAGAGTGCTACATTTGGAGTATAGTTTTGTGTGTAGTTGAAAATTGAACACTTTGGAAAGTAGATCGAAAATACCCGGAAAGTTTCGAAATGCAATTCTGAAGAATAGTATAGAAGATCAGTTGGACCGATCTGTGAGAAATGAAGAAGTATTACAAAGATTCAAAAACCAAAACAACGAGAAGAAAGAAGGCTAACAGGATTGGTCACATCTTGACATAGCAGATGCCATCTAAAACACATTTTTGAAGGAAAGACAGACAAGACGAGCAAGAAGAAGACCCAAGAAGCTACTGGGTGTCCTTTAGGAGAATAGAGGATACTGTAAATTGAAGGAGGAAGCACTGTGTCATAAAATGTGGAGAACTCGTTTTGGAATAGGTTATAGACCGGCCGTAAGACATACAAAAGAATGAATAAATATTATATGTGACTGTGAAAGACAAAGGAATATGATAGTAAATTATTGGCCTAAATATTGATGTCAAATAAATATAAATTTAAAAACTTCTTCTCATTTGAGTGTAAAAGACGTTCTGGGAAGGAATAGATTCCTGCATATATTTCTGCTTATACAGTGGAAGTACGAGGATATATACATGAAAAATGGTAAAACGTATTTGTCATTTGTGTAGATAAGTTCTACTATTAGAAGCTTATATAAGGATAATCATCTTGGGACATAGTTTCAAATGTTTGCATCGTTGAAAGGCACGCAGTTTCATGTGCTATGATTTCATACTGCTTCTGCGGGTTATCGTGTACTGCACTGGTACAGTTCTCTACTGATACTCTACTACACTGGTACTGTACTGAACTGGTACACCTCTCTACTGATACTCTACTACACTCTTACTGTACTGCACTGGTATAGTTCTCTACTGATACTCTACTGCACTGTTACTGTATTACACTGGTACACTTCTCTACTGATACTCTACTGCACTGTTACTCTACTGCACTAATACAGTTCTATACTGATTCTCTACTGCACTGGTTAAGTTCTCTACTGATACTCTACTACACTGGTGCTGTACTGCACTGGTACAGTTCTCTAGTGATACTCCAATGCACATTTACTGTACTACACTGGTTCAATTCTCTACTGATACTCTACTGCACTGGTACTGAATTTGCATTCTTCGACTATACTGATACTGTACTGCACAGGTCGTGTAATAGACAGGTACTCTCTTGCAGTGGCACTCTTCAGTTCAGATACTGTGTTGCATTGGTACTCTTCTGTACTGACTTCGTATGGCAATGGTTCTTTTCTGCATTGATACTGTAGTTCTCCTTTTCACTCCTGTAGTGTCACTACTGACACTGTACTGCATTGCATGTGTTCTCTACTGACATTGTATTGCACTAGCACTGTTCTGTACGGATACTATATGCACTGGTACTGTTCTCTAATGGTGATCTCCTGCACTGTCCTTGCTCTGCACTGGTTCTCTACTGCAGTGGTACTCTTTCGTGGCGGGGATTGTCATATTGCATTTTTTAGGAATCGGCGTTTCGGAGGAACGCAACTTCTCCTTCTTCAGTGTCAAATTGAATAGGTAAGCTATTCTTTGCCGTTGTTTTGTAGTATTGACAAAGTAACTAATGAGTATTTAGAATTTTTAAAGTCAACCAAATCTCGAAACATTTTGTATCCTCTCACGCTTTTGTGAATTTCCTTGATCATTTAAAAACACTGTCAGTATCACGCAGTTCATAAGGTCGAAAGGAGTATTGATCAATGACAAGGAATTAGGTGTGGAGGAAAGCGGTTGTGGCCTATTTTGAAGTGCTGTTTCGGTATTTTTCTTGAGGGCCTGAGAAAGAACTTAGAAAACTTAATTCAGAGTAATTTGTTTCCTGAGCATGACCAAATTTGGAAACTTTCGAACACAGATCAGGAATGCTACCAGCTCGACAACAGCCTATATTGACTGGCCACTTTACTTGAAACGTGCTTGTATAAATGTTCGCAAATCCTCACCCAACTCACTTAAACACTGATGACGAAGAGAAGATTGCAGCAAGGCAGAACAAAAAATAACAACGTATTTCCCATTCCTAGTTCCTTGATTCTATCATTATTTCTTTACAGCCCGAAAGTCAAGTAGATAATTCGAAAGATAGCTATATTCTTATTCTATAGGTTAGTAAAATAGTTTAACAACAATGTACATTTCTCCATGCTCCAGTACTGCACTCCACTTCTGGACCCTACGTTGCGCCTCACGTCGCCACTTTCGAGGATCCAATTTTAAAGCTCACAATCTACAATTCAGAAGTTGTAGACATGTTCATTCTATAGTTATATATGTATAGAATTTATTTTTCCAATGCACACGATCGCTATATTGGTAGCAAGGAGCCGTAAGTAGTCAAAACTTGAGGGACGTAAAAGGTCTGATCTGTGGGAGATATTATTGAAATACCCACCCTTAATTTAGAAGTTACCAGGAGTGGCACACATGCAGACTTTTTAATACCAGAGGTTCAGCTTACGGCTTCTCATAAAAAAGAATAATAAGTTAAACATACATATGCAAAAATAGTTGACGCTGTTTTCATATTTGTTATCTATCTTTATGAAGTATGCTCGTCCTGGATAAGATGATAGTTACTCAACTAATGTAGATGTTTCTGGTTTTTTTTTATGGAACCCCAACATTAGATAACTCATAGGATGTGAGGATAACAACTAAATATATAACGTTGTTTTAAATATATTATTTCTTCTTGCGTACAATAATCATGACAATACAAATTTAGGAAACAATATTGTTTTGTTTTCTTTGGGTTGAAAAAAACAGTATGAAATAATGATGTCTGAGTGTATTTTAATCAATAGCTGTCATCGGTTTCGAATCTCCCTGTGCTCGTGTCTTTGAAGCATTCTTTTTGGATTCTGACCGTGGTAGCGAATATCGTGACAGGATTTCTTGTTTAGCCTCGTTGTTACCAGATGAGTATTATTTTGATAATTTTCCATATAAATAGTGGCAGTATTCGAAATGTTTACCTCGTCGCTCTTCACAATCGTGTTACCAAGAACTCAGTGGATTTCACGTAATCTGTAATTTTGGAACGTGGTAGTTAAATAAGTTAAGAAAAGGTATCTTGAATTGACCACACAGAATCAAAACTCTCAGACGTAAAGGACCATTAAATAATGGAGATGTGCAGTGACTTTGTTTCAATAATAACGTTACAAGTTTGCAGTATACACGTGAAAAGGTAAATTTCGAAGATAAAATTACGAACTAAATAAAATTACGAAATTCCCTCAGTGGTTTGTAACATTCAATTGCAGTCTAACTACATTCCCACCTGCACGTCCCATTTGCAACTGCTGTACTAATGCATTATTTTCTCTGTCCATCTGTCCCATTGCAATCCCCCACTACACTTCCTACTGCAGTCTCATTACGTTAGGCTGTTGCACCTTCCCACTGCTCTACCATTGAATTGCGCTGTTAGCCTAATTCACAGCAGTTCCACTGCATGCCTCGCTGTGATAATATTTTCCATTTCAGTCCCTTTCGGATGTACTTTGCGTTTCCATTTCCTACTCTAGTCCCCCTGCAAGACCCTATATTTTCTCTGTTTTCATTGTTGTCCCAACACAGTATTCTCTGTTCAAGCCTTACCAATTTCAGTCCCGCAAGACTATTCTCTGTGTTAGACTTTCCTATTTTAGTTCGGTTACACTATCTTCTGTTTTAGCCTTCTCTATTGCAGTCAACTAGATTATCTTCTGTTTTAGCCTTACCTATTTCAGTCCTACTTGATTATCCTCCGTTTTAGGTTTTACGCATTGCAGTCGCTCTGCAGTATTTCCTGCATTAGCCTTTGCCATAGTAGTCCAAGTACATTACTGAGTTAACCTTTTCTATTGCAGTCCCATTAGACTGATCCCTCTTTTTGCCGTTTCCATTGCAGTCCGACTGAAGCGTTCTCTGTGGTTGGTCTTTCCCATTGCAGTCACACTATGTACCTCTCTGCATTCGCCATTACCCAGCCTCTCACACTGATACGTAGTTGTGCTTATTCTGCCCCATTGAAAGTTACTTTATTGTTGCATAGGAAAATTCTGGAGGATCACCGGTTTGCGAGGGATTTTGCAGCAGCTAAGATACTTGCTCTTGATGTATTCTTTGTTGAAATTGTTAAAGCTGTGCATGGGAATAGCTGGTGCACTAAAAACAATATTGGTGGTCCAGGATAAAAGTATACAAACAGTGCCACACAATCGAGAAGCCATGAAACGTGCTTCGAGTCCTGTGGAACTGTAATGAATGGATTAATGAAGGATTAAGGGCGACTGCCTCAAGGGCTCACGTTGGTAAATATTATAGCAAGTTACAGCACGCTCCTATACACAATGTTGCGAATAATGATAATACTATTCCCAGCAGATAATTATACTTTGCGCTACAATGAATTTTGTAGGCACGGCAAACAAATTAAATTCATAATAAAATAGAATTTCTTAATCTTCAGAAACCTCGCAAAATAATTCTTTTTGCAGTTCTATTGTAGTTTCTGTTTTGTAGATTCTTTTCACATCATCAACGATGAACTGTATTCAGTTATAAGTACAACTAGGGAAAGTTAATCGGTTAAGAAATACAAAGCATGACTACTCTTCTTCTTTAAATTTCACGAATTTTGGCTTCTAGCTGCTGTCGATTTGTGATTAAAGCTGAAGCTCAGTACTTCTATTTAGTATCGAGATAGTATAGACTGGCTGGCTTAGGTTTGTGTGCTCCATCCTGCCAGGTGGGCTACGGCCTGCAGAAAAGTGAAAGTCGTATTAGTGCGATTAGTAAATTCGGTGTTACGTGGCTTACGGTGCGCCACTCATTGCACCGCGTAAATAGAAATTATTGTGTAATTCAGGACACAAATCTTAAAATGAATAATTCTTAGAATTCCTGAAAAAAAAACCCCATACCTAGGATTCATTCACAGCCAAAATGCTTGAACGCGTCAGATGTCAAACAGAACAAAAAGGATTTGACATGTCGTTCAGAACAAATATTTTAACTAAAAAATTTAAAAATCTTATACTCGTATAATATTTGAACTTAGTGTGAAGACACTCTTGGGGCTTATTACAATGTATAACAAAATCATATTTATTTTTATCACACGAACTAAAGTAGGTAAACCGAACAACATTTCTTTCACTGAATTCAAATATATTTTTAGATTTTCAATATCAGGAGAGATTTTAAGTGACGCGCTGTTGAACTTAAAAGATAAGCTGTATTTACTTTAGGGTATATACATCACCAGAAAGTAAAAGTGGATGACTTTCCACTATATTTTGCCTGTGGAACATCTCTTCTAAAGTGTACAGCAATAATCAGCCAGCATACTGGAACTCCACTTGCTGTGGTACCTCCTTTCTGTGGTGGAAATGTGCTGGAGCAATAGCTCTCTGTGTTCAACGCTCACTGTACTGAGATTTTCAGTGAATAAGTCTAAGTGACAGTCTAAGAAATGCACCTTTAAAGACATACTACACCCCGTAGCTTTGTAGGATTGTACGAGATCAAGTGTACAAGATCAGCCACCATATCACGATAGTTTTGTGCCCTATGATTTCCCCCAAAAATTGGTAGTGCCTTTATTTAATAATTTCCATGTTGTTTTCTCCATTTCACTTAGGTGGTCTTCATATTGTACGTATTGCATTAACTCTCTTATCTGAGATCCGAAAAATGCCCCTTTTTTTATTTTCGTATCACTTATCCTGGGAGACTTATTTTTCAAATACATAAGTCCAGCACTATTTTGATCCATCGCCTTAACGAAATTCTTAATGAGTCCAAGTTCCGCGTGCAACGAAGGTGTATGAAATTTTTCAGGATTGATTAATGAAATATTTACTACATATTTCTGTCCTGGAATAAACGATTCTCATGTAAGCCACTGTTTTGGATGTAATACTATTTTCTCTCCCTACTAAGCCACTCACACAGAGAACAACAAAGTTTGTGTAGCCAAACAAGAGAACAGTAGTCTTTAAATCCCCACTTTATTACTGTTCACGTTACACAGCTTATGAAATGACGCCATGTTTCGGCCACTGATTTTGGCCATCTACACGTTATTCACATATAGATAAGGTAAAGCGCACCCTTGTACAGGCACTGAGGCTCTGTACAGGCCATACAGCCCATAGAGGGAGTAGAGGTATAGCTCTACTCTTTCTTAACCACGACACTAGAAGGGGTTGAGGGGTCAGCGCCACGCCCCGGCCGCTCTTTACCCCCGGGAAAGAACCGGTACACATTGTACAGGAGGCTGGGTGGGCCCCAGGGCCGTTCTGGACAGGTGCGGAAAATCTCACCCCCACCTGGATTCGATCCCTGCACCGTCCAACCCGTAGCCAGTCGCTATAACAACTACGCTAACCGACCCACATTCACATATTGAGGCATGTAGAATAGTACAAACTGTACTACGATTTACCCTATGGAGTGGGGTTAGTTACAATTTCTTGTGACGGAACAGCCTAAATCTGTCATGGGACGCCTCACACACAAACACACACCACACACACACACAAACCACACACACACACACCACACACACACACAAACACCACACACACACACACCACACACACACACACAAACCACACACACACACACACACCACACACACACACA
>Ga0123354_10005483_pt1 | contig 18456 bp, 14 predicted proteins | sample TergutLab28metaG_2_FD_97872 | JGI IMG/M metagenome (GOLD analysis project Ga0123354, IMG submission 97872) | Labiotermes labralis P4 segment gut microbial communities from Petit-Saut dam, French Guiana - Lab288 P4 | ecosystem: Host-associated > Arthropoda: Insects > Digestive system > Gut ...
TCAAGCTTTTACCTATTGGCGTTGGAGAACCTGATGACGGCGGGCTTTTAGCCCTATTCTGCGTCGTTCTTCCAACGCCCTTATACGCTTAATTATATATTCTTTTTAAGGAACAATTCTGCGGAGGCATAGCCTCTCGCAGAATCTATAAACATTCATAGACACTGCGACTTCGCGCAGTGTGACACAGCAAGTATCTCAAGGAATAATACTAATCAATATGCGGTTATTAAAATTTTTTATCCTTTCAATATTTTTAACATCTATTCTTGCCTGCGGTACAAGCTATGATAAAGATAAGCTGACCGATCAGCTTGAAGCATTGATAAAAAAAGAGTGTAAAACCGATTCACAGGCTTTTATAGTCGGTAAAACTTTGTATCTTGATATGGAACTTGATTCCATTACTTCAAAAGAGCAGCAGCAGGCTGCGGCAGCAGTGCAAAAGATGCAAACCGCGGTTATGTCTATCGTAAGGGTTGTTTTAAGCAGTAATTCCGAAATACAATTTATGATTGTAAGTGTTTTCGATAAGGACAAAAATGTACTTTTCAGAATCATTCAAAATATAGAAGACATAAAGTCGTATTATTATATGCGTATTTCCAGAGGCGATTTTCAGTCGCGCAATATTATGGAGATAGAAGGTCCGGACTATGCTGAAACAATGATTAACGACAAACGCGATATGAGTATTGAAGAGTATGTCGGCAGAATGATTGCTTCGCAGATAGATATGGCTTCAAGGTCTAATCCGTTTTTCGGCGCTTTGATGTCTATGGCTCGTTTGAGATATGCCGGATATGAGGACGGCGTTCTTATATTAAGCACTATGTCTGAAGCTGACGAAAAAACCGAAAGTCTTATAAATGTTCTTGTAGCTGAAGAAACTAAAAAATATGCCGAGAAATACGGTTTGGATTTTACATCTGTCCGAATAATAAATTTAAAAAATGATCAGGAAATAAAAATAGAATTGGAATAGATATTTGTTGTCATTCCGCACTTGATGTAGAATTCACGTTTAATATTGTCGTCATTGCGGACTCGATCCGCAATTTAATATGTAATTTTTTAATGGATCCCCGACTACAAATTTCGGGGATGACAAAAGAGCGGAAATACGAATTGCTTTTGTCAATTTGCTTTTAAACCTAGTTTATTATAAAATACAATCCTGCTTTGAAACAAAGTTTCTTTGAATAGAAACTTCTGAAGTTCTTTAAGCCGAGGTGGTGGAATTGGCAGACACGTGAGACTCAAAATCTCAAGTTGCTCAGGCGACGTGCGGGTTCAAGTCCCGCCCTCGGCATATCTTTTTTAACAACTATTATGGCGGCTTGTATTTTGAATTTATACTTTGTTACACCGCTCCTCATTTACGTTTCACAACTATTGCTTTTCAAACATTTTAGCCTTAATGACAATTGACAAAAGAGAGGTCTATTACATGAAACTTTCCTTTAAAAAAATTACATGTTTTTTGGTCATGTTCTTAATGCTTGCCGGTTCCGTTCCTGTCGTTTATGCTATGGACACGGAAGCGGAAATTGAAAAACTCAGTCAGGATTTTGAAGACGGAAAGATTAGTATGTCAACATTTATGACGCGGATGATGGAAATTCAAAAACAAGTAATACAGGAACTCGAACCTGAAGTTAAGCAACAGATAAAGCAAGTAAGAGAGGCTATTGAGGACGGTTCATTGATGCGCAATGTGGAAGAGGCGTTACAAGCGATGGAGGCGGGAATAGAGTATATACGTCAGATACCCGAGCGTAAAGCGAAACGGGATCCGGACCGGAGCTGGATGCGGGAATTTCCCGTTCCGCCGGAATTGCTTGCCATTCTGCCAAAAGGACAACAACAAATCTACTCTTCGGGTATCAGGCTTTATGATGAGTATGCGGATATAAACGTTAGTATCAGGGTTTATGTCGAGACTAAAGCTGATGACGGAGATGTGGGCACTTTCACTTTCAGGATTATTGCTTTCAATCCGGATTTTAACGACATTTCTTATCTGCATGCCTACGAGTTCAAAAATGTAACCATGGAAGATGTGAAGAAACATGCGGCGGAAAAAGGCATCACGCTGCGTCAAAGGCCGTGGGGCTGGGGTTATTCCCGCACATATAACTGGGAAACTCATACTGTTACAGGCAGATTGCTGACCGGAACGAATTATGAAGGCGAATATGTGGGAGTCGACGGAGATGTGACATTTACGGTTGGCGTGGCTCAAGGCGGCGCAGGCTATACAAGAGGAACCCCTAAGGATCTGGATAACGTAGCGGACAAACTTGGCGAATTGACTAAAAAGACCCTGACTTACGAAAATCTTCGTTCCCGTTACAAATAAACGATGGTAAAAAAGGAGAAATGTTATGTTTAAGATGTTTACGACAAATTTGATGGTAGAAAGTGTTGATAAAACAGTTGAATTTTACAGAGATATTTTAGGTTTTTCCGTTATTGCCTCTGTGCCGAATGAGCAAAAAGGGCGTTTGGATTTTGTGATTCTTTCAAAGGATAGTATGTCTTTGATGCTGCAAAACAGAGAGAGCCTCATAGAAGAATGCCCGATACTGAATTTTCCGAAAGTGCAGCCTTCCGCGACTTTATATATTACGGTTGATAATTTTGACGATATGTATAAAGATATTAAATCAAAATACGCTATTCTTAAAGATATTCATGTGACTAATTACGGTATGACAGAGTTTGCCATAGCGGATAATAACGGCTATGTAATTACCATAGCGGAACATAAAGAAATAATGCCGGGACTCTAAGTTTTTTAATGAAAAATGGAGAAGTAATATGCGTTTGGTTTTCAGATATAAATTTATTGTTGCTGTCATTGTAGCCACTATTGCTTGGTGGTTTATAAGCTATCAATCTTATTATTACGGATTGGCTTCGCAAATAATGACAGACAATAGTTTTTCTTTAAAAATAGCCAAAGAAATTTTCAACAGTAATACTAAATTTGAATCAGTGCTGGAAAAATATAAAGAAAAAACGGCTTTTTTCCGTTCCGGTATAAAGATAATAAACATTGATAATAATAAAGAGTGGATAGTCAGAGAACCATTATTGATAGGAGATGGCAATAATAAAACCATTAAGATAGACAAACGAAATTTTGCGAAAGATCCGATAGAAACAAAAAACGGCAGGCTAAAATTTGAATTTACATTTTCAGTAGAGCCTGTTGCATATATAGGCATATTCAGAGCATATACATTGTCTTTATCAGATATGTTAATGGACAAAGGCTATAAAGATTTATCCATTTCTGAAAAATTTAGTAAATGGTGGGGAAGTGTTGTAAGAGGGAATTGGCGAAGAAGTTTTAATTTAGGCGTGTTTCTTGCAATGTTCTGGATAATATTGCGTTTGTATGAAAAACAATATAAAAAGTTTACATCAATAGAAAAAGAAAAGAACGCATTGGACCAATTGTTGAGTGATAATAAGCAAGATGCTGAGAACATAGAAAAAGAATTACGTAATCTGAAAAAAGAAGGAAAACAGAATGTAGAGAAGATCAGCGAAATGGAAGGGCTTCTTAAAAAATCGCAGAAAGAAAAAGAAGATTTAGTCATGCTAGAAAATAAAATGCTTGAAATGTTATATGAGATAGACAGGCATAAGTCAGAGAATCAGGATCTTTTAAAGGAATTGCAAAATTGTAAAAATAAAAAAGAAGATATAAATATTGAAAATATTGAAGAAGACGCTAAAGCTAATGAAAAAAGAGTTCCTGTTGAGAAAAGATGGAGCAATGCTTTTCCAAAGTTTGTTTTTGCGAGTGGAGTAATAAAAGACGCTTTAAAGTATTTTAAGTTTGAGGATTTAGGAAATTTAGAACGCGAACTTATGGAAATTCATGAAAGCGAAAATAGATATAAACGGAGTAAAAGATTTCAGGGTACGGAAGATTATGAATGGTCTTTTAATGTAATCAGAATTCATTATAGAAAGTTGGAAAGAAATCAGAGTAATAAAGATAAAGAAGTTGAGATTACGGAAATTTATAAGAAACACCAGAAAGGCGTACAAGATAGAATTAATAAGAGATGAAATTTGTAAATTAAGGAAAGCTGCGTTTTGAAACGCGGATTAAAAGTACTTAATAAATAATAGAAGTGTCATGCTGAACTTGTTTCAGCATCTAAAGTTAAAACATAAATTATCAGACCCTGAAACAAGTTCAGGGTTACAAAAAAATATATATAAGCTAAACATGAGTACCCGGCTTTTACTCTTCTCCTTCATTATCCGAGCTTCTTTTTCTTACAGTATGGTTTAAAATCTTTTTTCTTAAACGTATTGAATTTGGCGTTATTTCTACAAGTTCGTCAGGGGCTATGTATTCAACCGCCTGTTCAAGATTCATAATTCTCGGCGGCGTAAGCATAGGCGCGTCATCGGATCCTTTGCTTCTCATATTGCTTAATTTTTTAAGTTTGCAAGGGTTTACCACTAAATCATTTTCTCTGGAATTTTGTCCTACTATCATCCCTTCATATACTTCTACTCCGTCCGTCACAAATAACTGTCCGCTTATTTGTAAATTATCCAAAGCGTAAGCCGTAGTTTTGCCGTGTTCTTTTGCTATAAATACTCCGTTTACTCTTAAATCGGAAACATTAGTTTTGGGAAGATAATCAAAAAAACTGTGATGCATAATTCCCTGTCCGCGCGTGTTTGTTAAAAATTCATTTTTAAATCCTATCAACGCTCTTGACGGAATTATATATTCAAGCCTTATTCTGCTTTCGCCTTCGCTTATCATATTTTCAAGTTTTGCCGCGCGTTTTCCGACAAGTTCAAAAACCGCTCCCTGATACTGGCTGTCTATATCTAAAGTAAGATATTCCATGGGCTCGTAAATCTTGCCGTTTTTTTCTTTATATATAACTTCGGGAGACGATACCGCAAGCTCAAAACCTTCGCGGCGCATTGTTTCTATCAAAATAGTCAAATGAAGTTCTCCCCTGCCCGAAACTTTAAATTTCCCTTCACCCTCAAGCGGTTCCAGTCTAAGCCCCACGTTTGTCTGCGCTTCTTTTTCAAGTCTTGCGTTTAAATGTCTGCTTGTAAGAAATTTTCCCTCGCGTCCCGCAAAAGGAGAATCGTTTACCAAAAATTCCATGGAAACTGTCGGTTCGTCAATAGTAAGCGGCGGTAAAGGCAAAACGTCATAAATTCCGCATACCGTATCACCGACTTCTACGCCCTCAAGACCCGCTATGGCAACTATATCACCTGCTTTGGCTTCGGTCACTTCTTGTTTTCCCAGCCCCGAAAATTTATCTATTCTTACGGCTTTTGATATTTTTGTTTCTTTAAGGTTTGCCAATGCCACAGGTTGCCCTTTTTTGACTGTGCCGTTTAAAATTCTGCCTATGCCGACATGTCCTAAAAAATTATTATAATCAAGCATTGTTATCTGCATTTGAAGCGGTTTTTCAATGTTTGCGACTGGAGGAGGAACGTGAGAAAGAATTGTTTTAAAGACAGGTTCAATATCTTTGCCTTTTTCTTCCATAATTGTACTTGCCCAGCCTTCGCGTCCCGAAGCGTAAAGTATAGGAAAATCAAGCTGTTCATCCGTCGCGCCGAGTTTCATAAATAAATCAAAAACGTCATCAACAGTTTTGCTTGGCGTAGCAAAAGGCTTATCCATTTTGTTGATTATCACTATCGGGCGGAGTCCCAAAGCCAGCGCTTTACGCAAAACAAACCGTGTCTGAGGCATAGGGCCTTCGGCTGCGTCAACCATAAGTATCGCGCAGTCAACCATTTTAAGCACTCTTTCAACTTCGCTTCCGAAATCCGCGTGACCGGGAGTATCGACTATATTTATTGTGTTGCCTTTATAATTTACCGAAGTGCATTTCGCAAGGATGGTTATGCCTCTTTCCCTTTCAAGAGGGTTAGAATCCAAAACCGCGTCCTGCACTTCATCATTTTTTACTGTGAATTGTCCGGAAAATTTTAGGAGAGAATCCACAACAGTGGTTTTACCATGGTCAACGTGGGCGATAATAGCTACGTTTCTGACATCGTTTCTTTTCATAATGTTTGTTTTGCCTTTATTCTTTATAGCATTTAGAAAAGCCCGCGTATGAAAACGCAGGCTTTTCAATTTTAGTTTTATCTTTGTAGTTGATTCGTAATTTTGAATTTGTAACTGCCGTTATTTCGCTTTGCCTTGGTTTGCTACCGCTTCCATCGCTTTTTTTACCGCTTCAGGATCTCCGAGATAATAATTTTTTATCGGCTTCAAATTTTCGTCGAGTTCATAAACAAGCGGCATTGCTGTAGGTATATTCAAATTTATGATATCGGCTTCGCTTATATTGTCCAAATATTTTACTAAAGCTCTCAAACTGTTTCCGTGCGCGGCTATTATTATTTTTTTACCGGCTTTTATTTGCGGAGCAATTTCCTGCTCCCAGTAAGGCACGACTCTTGCTACCGTGTCTTTCAAACATTCCGTCAAAGGAAGTTCTGCTTTTGAAAGTCCTGCGTATCTCGGGTCTTTTCCGGGATATCTTTCGTCGCTTTCTTCGAGCGCTATAGGAGGAATATCGTAACTTCTTCTCCAGATTTTTACCTGATCTTCTCCGTATTTCGCGGCAGTTTCGGCTTTGTTTAATCCCTGTAAGGCGCCGTAATGTCTTTCATTAAGTTTCCAGGTGCGTATAACAGGCACCCATAATAAATCCATAACATCGGTAACAGCCCAAAGGGTTTTAATTGCCCTTTTAAGAACTGAAGTATATGCCAAATCAAAAGTGAAACCGTCTTTTTTAAGCTGTTCGCCGGCTTTTAACGCTTCTTCTTTTCCTTTTTCCGACAAATCAACGTCATACCAGCCGGTAAATTTGTTTTCTTTGTTCCAGATGCTTTCACCGTGTCTTATCAAAACTATTTTGTACATTTTGCCGCCTCCGAAAATATAAAGTTCATTTAAAATACTATATTTGGAAATTTTTTGCAAATTTAATTGAAAATAAAAGTGTTTTTTCTAAAATCATAATTAAATTTTTTTGACAAGAAGCTCAAAAAAATGCTTAATTAATACCTGTTAGGCAAATAAAAACGAGGGGGTGAAAATCGCCGGTTTTATATTTTGTGTATCTTAATAAAAAAATAAAAGGGGTTAAGTAATGAAAAAACTAGTTGTTTTGGCATTGTCAATGGTATTCTTTACAGGCGCGGCGTTTGCGGCAAAAAGCGTAAATTTGAAAGCAGGATTTGATACATTCGGTAATCTTGGACTCAAGCAGGATAATAACGAAGCTTCCGCATTGGTTGACACAGCGTTTTCAGTCGCGATCGAAGGTCTGTCTAAAGTAGTTGAAGGTATGGACAATTTAAAAGTCGGCGTTGGCTTAGAATATCAGTTTTTCAGACAGATAAATGAAAATAATGATTTTGGCTATGCCGGTATGAAATACAGATTTATACCTATTTATTTAACAGCGCAGTATAGTCCTAGTGAAAACTATCCTATTTACGTAAAAGGCAATCTCGGATATAGTTTGATTTTAGATGTGCCGCAAAGAGACAGAGCGGAAACAAACGGCGGACTCTATTTGGGCGCCGGAGTCGGTTATGAATGCAAATACGGTTTTATCGTTGAATTAATGTATGGTATGTACAGCGGATCAATAAAAGCATTAGGCGAAACAAAAGCTATGGATCTCAGCTACAGCAAACTCGGCATTAATTTCGGCTATAAATTTGATATATAAATAATTTGAGCATAAAATAAAAATAAAGGGGTTAAGTAATGAAAAAAGTTTTGTCACTTGTAACAGCATTGCTTGTTTCACTTTCAGTATCGTCTTATGCGGGCGGGTTGGGTCTTAATAATCTTGAATACTATGGAGAAGGCGCTTTAATCGGCATCACTATGGATAATCCTCCCACAGGCAGCAACAGCGGCAGAGTTTTCGGATACTTTCTTTTGGGCGCGTCTTTTGACCTTACGTCAAGCGTTCAAGGTAATGTGGCTTTGGGATATGCGACCACATGGGGCGGATTGAACGGCGATACATTAAATACATATCTTGGCGCTATCAGAGTCCAGGAAGCTAACTTAACGTTTAATGAACTTTTGGACATTAACGGTTTAAGCGCTAAAGTCGGTCGTCAGTTTTACGGCGATGAAGACAGCACTGTAATGTATTTGGGAATAGTAAGATATAATGCTACGCTCGGCGCAACTACCGTAATGCCTTCAATAGACGCGGTAACGGTATACTATGACTACGATAATATTAAAGCGAATGCAATTTATGGTACTATAGCTGATGTATCTAACAATAGAAACCGTACTTTGGCCGGTGTTGACGTCAAATATTCTAATATTTATAAAGATATGTTTGATATTCAGGCATACTTATATGAATTCCAAAATATAAGACCTACGGGAATTCCTACAGGAACTAACATTCTTAATAAATACGGTTTTTACGGTATTAAACCTACATTTAAGATGGACGGTTTAAAAGCGTCTCTTGAATATGCGCAAAACTATGAAGGACGCAACACGTTCAGCAATGACCGCGCCAACACGAATTTAATTAAATTTGACGCGTCTTATAATTTTGAAGATGCAGGCGTAACGCCCAGAGGAACATATTTTGTTTCAGGCGGAGCAGTAGATAATTATCCTAATGATTTAGTAACCAAAAATTTCTATACCTATGGAAATTATACTCCCGGTTTGATTTACGGTCAGGAAATTTTCGCCACTTCTCTTAACCAGCAAATTGTAAATGTCGGTTTGGATAAAGTGTTTGATAAATACACGTTTAGCGCGGACTATTATAATGTGTCTCAAAGAGACGGATCAACAAGATGGGGAGAAGAAATTAACGTGATGGTAAAATATCAGTATTCTAAAACTGTTGAATTCCATCTTGGTGTTGCCCATGCGTTTCTGTACGCCGTTGGCGCTCCTGACGCTTCAAAAGCGCAGCTTGGCGTATTATATAAGTTCCAATAATTTGTAATACAGTTTGTCATTAATCTAAAAAACGAGATCCTGAATCAAGTTCAGGATGACAAATAAATCTAGAGATAAAAAAAGGCAGGCAGGGTTATAAAACCCTGCCTGCCTTTTTTTGTCGTCATTGCGAGGAGGAAACATAGTTTCCGACGCGGCAATCCACGTTAATTTTAAAATGGATTGCTTCGTCATTTCATTTCTCGCAATGACAATGGCTTTTACTTCAACCCTCTTTCAAAGTTGAATTCCCATCCGTTTTGCAGCGGAATCTTTCCCAGGAAAGCGTTTAATACAGTATCAAGATATGTTTTATTAGGATTTATAAACGATAAGTCTATAATAAATTTATTGACGCCCAATTTTTCAAGACGTTTCTTTTTATTAAAAAGCATTACAGGGTATTGCGGCATTATGTTTGTTTTGCCGTTCCTGTGTATAACCTGAAAAATATCTTTCGCGGATTCAATATTTTTGTTTTGCGATAATTCATTACATGCCGTCATTAAGGATACCGCAAGCGTTGGAAAGCCCGATATATAAAATATTGCGTAATCAGAAAGGCCGTTTTTTGCAAGGTCTGAAATATTTTTAAAATCATCTTCACCCGAAAACATAAATCCATTTATTCTGTTTTTAAATAAAAAATCTGCCGCGAAAGAATTTAAAACGTATAAAAAATTCCCCGCAAGAAGGGAATCTTCTTTTTTGAAAAACATAAAATGGCTTATATTGTTAACAAAGAAAGTTTTGTCTTTCAGATTATTTAATGCCTGTTCAAAAAGCGGTAAGTCATGTTCGTCTATATACGGCGGCAGTTCGAAATATTTTATGTTTTCAATTTTTGACGCGTGTTTAATATTTTCTTTGTCGAGTGTGAAAATTACGGAAATATTTTCATTTTTTTGTGTTTTTAATGATGTGTCATGCTGAACTTGTTTCAGCATCTTGCCGTTAAAACAGGAACTGCCGGACCCTGAAGCGAGTTCAGGGTGACACGGCGAGAGAGTTTTTTGAATAACAGGCAGCCAGTTGATATCGTTAATTTTTATAAATAATTTTTCCTGCGGCTGGCTTTTTTTGAATTTAGGATAAGATATATTTTTTTCCGCGGGACTAAATTCTTTTTTTTCTATTTCCGCGGTTTTAATAATGTTTTGTAAAAATTCTTCAAAGTTTCCGTCGGCTGTCTTGAAAATCTGCATTCCGGATTTTAATCCCGGCGTATCTGTTTCTATTTCATATAATAGCGTATCCGTGTCATTCCGATGAAAATCGGAATCCATTTTATTGTTATCGCAAATAGAATTTACTGCAACGTGGATACCGGCTTTCTCCGGTATGACAGAGTTGATGTGCCTTATATCTAAAACGTTTATCTTGAAATAAGCGTCGGCTTTTGAATCGGCGGCTTTTAAAGCGTCGGTTTTATTTAATTGTATTTTTGTTTTTAACGTTATTACATTGTCTTTTACGGATATAATATCGCCCGCAAACGCGCCGATTTGCTTGGCTGTTTCCGGAGCGAAAATATCTTTTGATTTCTGTATAAAGTTAAACGAGGTTTTAGTTCTGGCGAAATCCGTATTTAAGATTTCTTTTACTTCCTTAAGAACTTCGGCAAAATTTTTTTCACCCGCTGAAAAAAGGATTTTATAAGCTTTTACGGTTTTATAAACGTATTGAGGATTTTTCATCCTGCCTTCGATTTTTAGCGAGATTATGCCGGATTTAGCAATGTCTTTCGCGTAATTTGATAAATCCAAATCTTTCGGGGAAATGTAAAATCCGTCTTTTTTATTAACAGTCCATTTTCTTCTGCACGGCTGCGAACACATTCCTCGGTTGCCGCTTGCGCCGCCTATAAAACTGGACATTAAACAAAGTCCCGAAACGCCGAAACACAGCGCTCCATGACAGAATATTTCAAGTTCCGTATTAGTATTTTTCGATATGCTTTTTATTTCCTGGAGCGACAGTTCTCTTGCCAAAACAACTCTTTTAAATCCTGCTTTTTCTGCTTCTAAAACGCCGTAACTGTTGTGTATTGCTAACTGCGTGCTTGCGTGAAGTTTTAAACGGGGAAAATACTTTTTTACTATATTGGCAACGCCTAAATCCTGCACAATTACCGCGTCGGCATTTGCCTGTTCGATAAAATTTATTTGTTTTACGGCGTCTTTTAGTTCGATTTGTTTTATAAGGGTGTTAAACGCAACATAAACTTTTACATTTTTTTTGTGAGCGTAATTTATATAATTATTCAGTTCCGCGGGAGTAAAATTGGAAGCTTTGCTTCTCGCGCTGAAATCTTTCAGTCCGCAATAAACCGCGTCAGCGCCTGCTTCCACCGCCGTTATAAAAGATTCTTTAGAGCCTGCCGGAGCAAGAATTTCAATTCTAGAATTTTCCATGTCAATATTATACTAAAAAGACCGGCAATATGCAGTTGAAAAGAGGTTTAACTATAAGCTATAATAACCAATTATGAAAAAAGCATTAATTATTTTAACTGTTTTATTATTTTTTACGGGAATATCTTTAGCTAACAGCGTAAGATATATAGTCTTTTTTGCGGAAAGCTCCGATATTTCGCAAAGCGTTATCGAAAAAATTCTGGAATCAAAAAGATTTTGTATATCTATTCCCGTAAATCCGTCTGAACCTCTTCCCGAAAAACTGGAAGAACTTGTTTTTTGGGGTAAAGCCGAGCCGTCTTTGGTTTTTGACCCGGAGCCTGTTTTGCCTTTGCTAGCGAACGTTTACAGCGGAGGTCCTTCCAAAGCCGGCAAAAATACCGCCTTTTCAGATTATGTTACAGGTAATATAAACAGTTTTGAAGAAAACATAAACAGGGAAAAATTCGGAGTTTTTTTAAATTCCGGAATTGTTTCGCATAACATACTTTACTATTTTGAAAGTTTAAAACTGCCGTGGGTAAACGTAAGCAACGCGCAGGAATCTTTTAAAGGAATTTATAATATCAGCGGAATGAACGCTTTTTCAATACATACCGATTTTCCTAACGATAAAAGAAACGTTATGAAATGGCTTGAATCTAAGACAGAACCCATTATTCCCGTGATGTTATCTAAAAGACAGCTGAACAATTTAGATCTTATGTCTTATCTTACCGATCTTTTTGATCAAAGTAAATTTATAAAGCCTGCTGTTCCTCTTTATATTACAATCGTCAGAAAAGATTTGATAAGCGTAAACAATTCGATATCTTTTGAACAGCCCTCTGTAAACAACAATGTTATGTCCAAGCTTTTCACTGCGGCGTCTTTAATAAATGATTATAAAGATTCCAAAGATTTTAACGAATATTCCTATAAAGGAGCTCAAAGTGAGCTTGTTTATTTGTCCAGCGCGGATTTGTTAAAAGGCGTATCTCAAAGTAAGGTTACAAACTTAAGAATGTTTGACGCTGCGTACAGTAATATTTTCCGCCTTTTAGGTTCGACCCAGTCTTTTCAGGTGCAGCCTGATATTGCCGAAAAAATTGATTTGCAGCCTGTAAGCGAGGAAACTTTCCGTTCTAATGTAAAAGAAATCCTCGGAGGAATATCCATAACAAACAGCGGTATTCTGCAGGGCGTTGATATTACCGCGGCAGACGGTTCTGTAAACATCAGTTTGATTTTTAATGACGGCGGATGGGACTCGAAAATTGAGTATATTGATATGTACATTGATATGAACAATATTGACGGAGCCGGTTCTACTTCAATGCTTCCTGACACAAAAGGCTTTTTAACTCCCGATTCCGGATGGGAATACGCTATAAGAATTTTTTCAGATAAAGCTTTGTTATACAGGCATACAAATGAAGGACCGTCTTTAATCGCGGAAATTTTGGTGCATGACGCGTCTTTTTCAATCGAGCAAAAACATATAAGAGGAAATCCCGTTAATTGGGGATTTCAGTTTATATGCGTGTCTGATTCCGGAAAAATAATAGATTTTCTAAACCAGAGCACGCAGTCCGACGCAAGTATTCTTGCCGTTAAACCTTTCCAAATCCATGCGGTAAGATTAAAAAAGTAAAAAGACTCTAAATATTATTTGTAAAGGAAACAAAATGAGTGTTATCAGAACGGCTGTAATAGGCGTCGGGTCGCTTGGTCAGCATCACGCGAGAATTTTGGGCGAACATCCAAAATCGAAACTTGAATTTATTGTTGATCCGGATTTGAAGCGCGCCGAAAAAATTGCCCATGCCAACAAGGCGGCTCCGGCTGTTATAAGCGACAGTTCCGGACTTATCGGCAAAGTTGACGCTGTTGTAATTGCGGCTCCTACCCAGTATCATTATCAGATAGCCAAACCTTTGTTGGAAGCCGGCATTCATTGTCTTGTAGAAAAACCGTTTACTTTAAAAATTGAAGAAGCCGAAGAACTTATAGAAACCGCGAAAAATAAAAATATAATTTTACAGGTCGGACACGTTGAAAGATTTAATCCCGCTATTATAGCAGCCGCGCCGTTTGTTCATAATCCTAAATTTATTGAAATAAACAGGCTCGGACCTTATGACCCGCGTACTGCTCATATAGGCGTTGTTTTGGATTTAATGGTTCATGATTTGGATATGCTGTTTTATCTAGTAAAAGATAAAGTGGTTGCGCTTGAAGCTCACGGCGCTAAAGTTCTTTCGGATACCGAAGATATTGCAAAAGTCCGTTTGACATTCGCCAACGGCTGCGTTGCCGACGTTTCGGCAAGCAGAATTACGATTGACAGATACAGAAAAATAAGAGTTTTCCAGTCTGATGCTTACATTTCCGTGGATTATGCGGGAAAAAGCGTAAAAATTTACAAGAAAAAAGACGGCGTTGAAAAAATGACTTCTTTAACGGATATAAAAATAGAAAAACCTAAAATTCCGTCTAATGAACCGCTTTTTTACGAACTCGATAATTTCTTAAACAATATTGTTGAAGGCAAGAAGCCGATGGTTGCTGGCGAACAGGGAAGAGACGCTGTAGAGCTGGCGCTGCAAATTTTAAAAAACATGAAGTTTTAAATTTTTATGTCGTCATTGCGGGCTTGACCCGCAATCTCGTCGTAAATCATAGATTGCGGGTCAAGCCCGCAATGACAGCAAATAACAAATAAATCGTAGTTTTCCTCGCGCCCCTTGCGGGAGAGGGACTGTGAGTATAGCGAACAGGGGACTAGGGGTTGCTGTTGCTAAACATGGATTCCGTGTCAAGCACGGAACGACAGACAAGAAGGGTAAATGGCAAACAATAAAATTTTTATATCGGCGGGCGATTTATCGGGTGAAATTCACGCGGCAAATCTTGCGCGCGAAATAAAAAAAATAAACCCGCAATGCCAAATATATGCTTTAGGCGGCAACAATCTCAAATCAGTTTCCGATATTTTTATAGAAGATATAGTAAATATAAACGCTTTTGGTTTTCTTCCGATTAAACAATTCTTTTTTCTTAAAAAACTTTTACAAAAACTTGAAAACTTTTTTTTGTCTGAAAAACCCGATAAAATAATACTTGCCGATTATTACGGATTTCATATCGTTGTGGCAAAACTTGCTAAAAAATTAAACATTCCGGTTTATTATTACATAAGCCCGCAGGTCTGGGCGTCGCGAAGCTACAGAATCAAAACACTTGCCGAAACAGTTAAAAAAATGTTTGTCATTCTGCCTTTTGAGGAAGAACTGTATAGAAAAAGCGGTGTTGACGCTGTTTTTGTAGGTAATCCTCTTATAGATATTGTCCCTGTAAAACAAAATTTTGAAATTACAAAACCGCCTCTTATAGGATTATTTCCGGGAAGCCGTAAAAGCGTTATTAAAAGGCATTTGCCGATTATTTTAGAAACGGCAAAAATTTTAAAAGAAAAACTTAACGCTGATTTTATGCTGTTTAGCGTCAATAAAGATTTAGGTATAAAACTTCCCGATTATATAAAGTTTGAACCGAATAATGATTTTTCCAAAAGAGAAACTATAGATATTGCCGTTTGTCCATCGGGTACAGTCAGTCTTGAAAATGCTTTGATGGGTATACCGATGACCGTTATGTATAAGCTGTCATATTTTAATTATTTTCTAGCAAGGCTTATTGTCAAAGTTAAATATATTACGATTGTTAATATTCTCGCAGATAAAAAAGTCGTGCCGGAATTTATACAGTTTGACGCGACGCCCGAGAAAATAGCTGCATCTATTATAGAACAGTTAAAACCTGATTATTATGCTTCTAAAACGCAAGAACTTGCTGATTTTAGGAAAATGCTCGGAACCACGGGCGTAAGCAAAAGAGTCGCTGAAATGATTCTAAACGACAGTGTGAAGAGTTAAAAGTGGAGAGTTGAGATAAAGTGTTTTCGCTATGCGAAAACCAATTATTTAAATTTAGGCTTTGCCGAAATTCATTATCTTCACTCTGCACTCTTCAATTTTTAATCTTAAATGAAATGTATTTTATGAAATTAAAAAAAATCACATTATTCTTTATCGCATTATTTTTATTGCAAGCTAACATTGTCTTTGCAAAGAAGCCTCCCACGCAGCCGGACACTTATAATGGGACTGCGCCTATGGCAAGGTCTATGGCTATGGGCGGAGCAGGCGCGGCGATTGTTTTAAGCCAGGAATCTTTTTATTACAACTCCGCGAATTTGTCTTATATGTCCGGAGCGCATATCGGCGCGGGTGTTATTGTATCAAGAGACAGCAATGCTTCTCCTGTCCAAGTTGCTATTGCCGACCCGTCAGGACAAGGGCTTATGAGCGCTTACGCAATAAAAGACAAAGGCGCTTTTTACTGGCAGTCTCTTTCGGATAGTAAAATTTCTTATGGCAATAATAAGATTGAAACTAATATTAACGCTTTAGGTTTTGCGGCGGGAAAAAAGAGCGAAAACGGATTTAGTCTGGGATTAAATCTAAATTATTTATACGGTAAAATAGGCGAGTCCGGCATTGACGGTTCAATTCCTTACGCGAACATAGCTTCTGGAAACGGATTCTCAATGGACATGTCTATATTGTATCCCGCGGGTAAAAATGTCTATTTCGGAATGAATTTTAAAAATATTGCCGGCTTTATGTTTTGGGATAATTATAATACCGAACAGCTGCCGTTTTCCATAAGAACCGGCATTGCTTATTTACTCGAAGCTTTTACTTTGGCAATAGATTTGGACAGAAAATTTTACAGATTCGGGGATTTGGAAGAACAGTACTATTGTATAGGCGCAGAGCAATATATAAGCGGAGCATTCTGCGTTCGCGGCGGCGTTACTGCCGACAGCGGATTTAATTCCGATAAAATGAAATATACTTACGGTTTCGGAATAAAACTTAATACATATGAAATAGCTTTTGCGGGTGAGCAATCCAAAATAGACAATGAACAGTTTTTAAAGTATATGGTGTCGCTTAGCGCGTCGGTTTATTAAAGACAATTACGAATTCAAAATTACGAATTACGAATCAACAACAAAGCGGAAATTAGGCGGAATGCATTGGACGAAAAATTAAAAAGTTTACTTTCATATCTTAATAATCACGATTTAGAATTTATATCTAAAGCGTATGATTATGCTTCGTGCGCGCATTCTTACCAGACAAGAGCTTCAGGCGAACCTTACATGACTCATTGCGTTGCCGTTGCTGTTAATCTTGCAAACATAAAAATGGACGGTCATACAATTGCCGCGGCTTTACTGCACGATGTTTTGGAGGATACTCTTGTAACCGAATCGGACCTTATAAAAGAATTCGGGGAAGAGGTAGATTCTCTTGTGTCAGGCGTTACGAAACTTAATAAATACCGGTTTGACGATAATATCACTGCGCAGGCGGAAAATTGGCGGAAAATGCTTCTTGCCGTGGTAAAAGACATAAGGGTGATAATAATAAAGCTTGCCGACAGACTTGATAATATGCGCACGTTAAAGTATCTTCCTCCGGAAAAGCAAAAAACAATCGCCGCGGAATCTCTTACGCTTTACGCGCCTTTTGCCCATCGTTTGGGGATATACAAATGGAAAAGTGAACTTGAAGACCTTGCCTTTGAAATTTTGCAGCCTGTAGAATACACTAAAATAAAAATACAGTGGGAAAAACGCGCAGAAAGCAATATAGAAAATCTTACCGAAATAGAAAATAAACTTAAAGAAAAAATTACACCATCAGGCATAAATTTCAGGATTTCGGCAAGACCTAAAAACCTTTACGGCATATACAAGAAAATGGAACGCCAGAATAAGCCGTTTTCAGCCATAGAAGATTTATTCGGACTTCGCATAATAACAGACACTGTAGAACATTGTTATGCGATACTAAGCGTTATAAATTCAGAATTCAAACTTGTCGAAGGTTCTTTTACGGACTATATAAATGTACCCAAAGAAAATATGTACCAGTCTTTGCATCTTACTATAATCTCGGACAAAAATGTTATGGTAGAAACGCAGATAAGGACAGAAGAAATGCACCAAAGGGCGGAATACGGAGTTGCTGCTCATTGGCGTTATAAAAGAAAAGTCGAACCCGGAAAGGAAGCTCCTTATAAAGAAGATAAAGCGGACAAAACTACGGAAGATAAACTAGACTGGCTCAAACAATTTTTAGAATGGCAGACTGATACGACGGATTCATCGGAATTTTTGAATACTTTAAAAACCGAATGTAATTTTGAACAGATATTTGTTTTTACCCCGCAGAAAAAAGTTATAAAACTTCCTTTGGGCGCGACGACTCTTGATTTTGCTTATGCCGTTCATTCCGATATAGGCGACAAGTTTATGGGCGCTATTGTCAACGGAAAAATGGCGACTATAGACGCTAAACTGAAAACAGGCGATGTGTGTGAAATTTTGACAAGAAAAAACGTGAAGCCAAGCAAAAACTGGCTTCAATTTGTGATAACCGCCCAAGCGCGTTCAAGAATACGTCGTTATTTAAAGGAACACGGAACAGATATTAAGGAAAAATAAAATAATTTTACTATCTATTAAAAAAAATATAGAATGTTGTAATAAATATTGGCAGGGGAGAGAAGTGACAACATACAACATACAACATACAACATACAACATACAACATACAACATACAACATACAACATTAATATATTTCGCAAAAGCATTTTTTAACAAAAAAGTAAACCTGATGTCTGATTTTAGACATCAGGTTTTTTATTTTATAGTTATTATTGCGGACTTAATTAATATGTGTCATGCTGAACTTGTTTCAGCATCTAGTAGTTAAAAAAACAGTAGTCCTGAAATGGGAGAAAAAATGAAAAAATTATTCATCAACTTATTTGTCATTGCGGACAACGAATCGCGCAAGCACGTCATTGCGGACTCGATCCGCAATCTGAAGTTCGTATTATCATTTTTTATTCTTACGGCATTTATGTTTTTTGCCGGCGTTAA
>Ga0123354_10005484_pt1 | contig 18455 bp, 19 predicted proteins | sample TergutLab28metaG_2_FD_97872 | JGI IMG/M metagenome (GOLD analysis project Ga0123354, IMG submission 97872) | Labiotermes labralis P4 segment gut microbial communities from Petit-Saut dam, French Guiana - Lab288 P4 | ecosystem: Host-associated > Arthropoda: Insects > Digestive system > Gut ...
CCTTTATTCAAGCACGATAAAAGTAAGGACGCTTTTTGACAATGATAGCAACCCTGAGAGGTTCGCAAGTGATGTGGAGTATTTTCTAAACGACAGGCTGTCCTATCACGACCTTTCCGTTTATAAAGGGCAGGATAAACTGAAGGCGCGGGAACAGTTGTATCATATATTCCTGCTCGGGATATTGTCCGCATATCAGGACGTGCGCTGCAAATATCCACAGTCCGAGCGCGAGAGCGGGGACGGGCGTTACGATGTATTTGTTGAAAGGCCGGATCGAAATTTCATCTTTGAATTTAAAGCCTGTAAGCTAAAGGAAAACCTGTCAGCGCAGGCAAGCGCGGCTTTGGCTCAGACCGATGAAAAGCGATACGGCTCCGACATCAAGGGGGACAAGCCGCTTGTTAAAACCGGCATGGCATTTAAGGGGAAGCAGTGCCGGGTAAAATGTGAATTGTAAAATAAAGGGCGTTGCGATAGACTGTTATTAGAATGTGTTGCTCGCAAATGGTGAGGGGCAAAAAATATGATATTGCGTGAACCGATTAATAAAAAGGACTTCCACGACTGTACCCACAAGGACTTCGGTGTGTTTATGGTGAAACTCGTTGCGGATTTGCAATGCGAAATTTTGGCATATGACGCAGAGTGGCACGCAGACCTGGAAGCGGAACTTCTGGCGGATGGCTCTCTGCAGAAAGGCTTGTGGGGGTTCAACTACTATCCGGATAAGGACATGCTGGAGTACAATTCGCTGATCAACATACGACCGATGGAAAACAGGTCCGCCGACATTTTGGATCCGGCGATTTGCGCACATGTAGAGCGGATTTTTCGCATGTGGGTGCATGATGAATAGGCTCTCTGTCGGCAACATCGCGGTGGAAGCGCAGCGTGCCGTGCGTCAAAGCAGCCAGGCTTATGGCGACAGGGTATTGTGTTTAATTGACGAACTTATCGCAGAGAAAAAGCTTTCCGGCGGCGGTTTAAAAGAAATGCTGCGCACACGGGAAATACTTTGCGCCCACTTCTATGGCGGCAATAGCGAGTATGTCGAATCAGCTTTAAACAACATCATGGGTTTTGCATTTAAAGAAAGAGGTAACACCTGACATAAAATTCCCAATAAGGAGCTGCTTATAGTATGGAAAGAATTCATACTGAAAAACCTTTATTCAAGCGCGGCTTTGACTCAAGGGGAAGCAGTGCTGGGTCAAGTCCGTTTAGAAAGCGCGTCGCAGTATAAGCTCATTGCAATATTTGAATATCTCAGCTCCGGCTGTTCCATCCGCATGAAGCGTTAAGTCATTACAAAGTTCAAGTTGTTTCTTTCGAAGGGCGCTTGAGCTTTTTTGATTGTCGGAAACGATGAAATCAAGAAAATCGGAAAGCCGCGCGTTAACACTTTCCCGATAAACACATTGAAAAGGAGTATTATAATCATCTATTGATCTTTGGAAAGCGTCCGATCTTGCTTCAAACAGCGCTTTGTTATCTTCCATAATATCGATGTTTTGTACCATCATAGGGTTGCCGGAAAATAGGTAAAGCGCCACAAGTGAGCTCCAATCCCCATAATAAGCGTCAGAAAACGCGATAGCGCGATTAAGGTCGGCAGAATCATCGTAAATTCCAAAGCTTTCGCGCTTATAGGTTTCGACGAGTTCTCGATAAGCCTTGAGTTTCTGCGGCCATTTTGTCCGGAAGTTAAGTTCGGTATTTGGGTGGGGGCGCCACCAGAGGACAACATCGTCGCGATTTTTAAACGAGTTAAAGACGTCAAGCAATTTATTGAAATACGTTTCGCCCCCCCGCAGCCATGTGAACATGTGAGTGTTGTAAAGTATGAATTTTTTCTTTGAACCGTTCGGTTTTTCAATTAACCTTATCCACTCATCTGATAAAATCAGATCTTCTCGCCGTGTATTTATTACTTTATCAAACTTAGGGGATCCAAGCGCTACGAATTTTCTCTCCGCCCGGCCAAACCGTTCGTTCAAGTTGTTTGCTATGTCAAATTTCTTATAATGGCGGATATATGACTGCCTGACTGCTTCCGATTGGACAATTACCTTGTGAGCATATAATACCCCCGGTAAATATCCATTGTATTCATCAACGGTTTTCCATATAGCCACGAAATATGGCACATACACGAGCAGATCACAATGCTTGCGTAATCGTTCGCTGTAAAAGTTGGGATGGATACTTGCATTATTCGCATTATTGTCATATGGATAATGAGTATAAATTATATCGGGATGATGGTTTTCAACATCATATTCACGCCAATTTGTTATTACAACGCTTTCATCATAAAATTCGGCGCCTTCGTAGTACATTTTCCCAAACGTGCCGTCCGGGTTCAATTCATAATATGGAACAGGCACAATAAAGACGACGCAGCTTGGATCTTCTTTTGCCCCGAGCCATATCGATTCAAAAGAATCCCACATTGACGCCTTGTAGGGAAGGAATAGCACTTCGAATGTTGTTTTAATGTCTTCAGCTATGCTGTTTTCGATTTCATGGAGTTTTTTTTGAAGTTGTTTGTAAAAATTAATGTCGCTTTGCAGGTTTTCTATTTCCATGCTTACCTGATAAAGGAGTTCGCAATAGTCTTCAATATGATGGACGGTTTTCGCTTCTTCCCCCTCTGTTTCCTCAATAAATTTTCCAATCTGAACAGCGCTTTCCTGACAGGCGGACAAGATATCAAACACTTCCTGAATTTGTCCGGCAGAAAAGAATTTCTTCAACTCCATGTGCGCTTCGTGCAGGGTTTGGATGAGGTCTAGGATTTGTTGTTTCTGATGCTTTCTCATGATTCAACGCTCCACAACTAGGATTTTTGTCTGCTCGGCATAGTATCTGGTAAAGGATACCAGTCTGTTGTCCTGTCGCTTGATTTTTCTAAAGGGCGATACCAAGGGGATTCATATAGTTTCTCGGCCATTTTAATATGTTCATTTATAGCACTAAGGTTACATACCGATAATATACGTGTTTCAGGAAATAAATTTTCTAATAAATGAACAAACTTAACTTGCAAAGCAATCGGGTGAGTTTTATGAATATTCTTCATTATCTCTTGCTTAGAATCTGACGCGGTGACTTTAGTATCATAAATAGAAGTACTTTTGTACTCCTTTATCGTTTCAATTGTGAAATTTCCTTCTAAATAAGAATGTAAATTATTAATGTCTGAAAATAGATCGAAACCTGCAATATATATATTATCATACCCCAGGCAAAAAGCTAATGCAAGTGCTTGCATGCCTGTTGGCAGATATTGACCATAATAGTATTCATAAAAGCACCGAAATTCAGCAATCATTGGTTGTTTTTGTATAAATTCAGTACAGGACTTGATTACCGGGAAATGCGGATTGCTTTCAAATAAAACAGTCCACCAAAGATCTTGCATATTAATATCATACTCATTTTTTTCATTAATTGTATGAATATTGAAGTATTGATTATCCAAACGCTTTGCGTAATCAACGTAATAATCAACTCTTTTGCCGGCGTAATACTTTTCTTCAAAAAAGAAATTGGTTACACGCATGACTTTTATATCAACAGGTGTACGTGTATAATCTATTTTCTGACAGGATGGACCATTACCGCAAACAAGTATATTTTTACTCATATTTTATTTTGGCTATTATTTTAGCCTTTCTCCTTTCGTTTTAAAAATAATATGATGGTGTAAAAAATTATATATAATCTTCATTATTCTGAACAATTATTTCTGCTAATTTAAAATCCAGAATCGTGTCTATGTCAATTGAGGTAGCTGCTGACATAATATATGGTAAGGTTCTGCCATAATAGTAATTCTTTGTTTCCATAAGTGTCTTATATTTAAAGACATAAATAGCCCCATTTGGGATATATGTTTTCGTGTACTCCTGACGGTTAAGAATGCGGTTGCTTTCAATACAATCTTTTAAAAGTCCATCCGCAGTTATTTCTTTATACCACTCAAGAGGGCAATTCGTTTCTTGAACTGATATCACAGAATCTGCCTGGTTCGCTTTATGTATTTCTATCGCATTGTCTATATCTTCAGCGGTTCTGAGGGGTGAAGTCGGTTGTAAAACAATGAAATCGCTGATACTATACCATTTTTCGTTATTAAGTCTGTCTACAGTATATAAATATACATCTATGGCCTTAGCATTGTCTGTTGCCAATTCGGCAGGGCGTATAAACGGGACTTCAGCCCCATACTGCCGTGCAACTTCAGCTATTTCCTCTGAATCGGTTGATACTATTATTCTATCAACATATTTTGATTCTTTTGCAGCTATTATTGAGTACGCTATTAACGGCTTGCCGCATAATAGCTTTAAATTTTTACCGGGGAGCCCTTTTGAACCCCCTCTTGCTGGTATTACCGCTATCACTTAAAAAATCTCCTTTACCAGCATAAAAGCTTCCGCGTATTTTCTATTGCAGCATGACCCTCTATACATCGACAAAGCCTTTATATTTTCCAAGCTTCTTGGCATAGGGTAAACCTGTAATTCCGACTTGAATACTCTCATAATTTCCATTTTTTTGTCAAAATAATCTGTTATGTCAGAAAACACATTAGGGATAAAAACATTTTCACATAACTGCGGGGCTGCATCAGTTTCAGAGACGCATTCGTACATAAGCATTTTTTTAATATAAGGATACCTGAAATGTTTTGTGCAGCTAAAAACAGCCTTGGCTGCTATCTGGTGATCCGTATGTACATCAGACCGATTCACGGTGTATATAATTTCCGGCATCAATTGCCGGATGACATGCGAAATATTTTCTATCAACAGATTTAAATCTACCAAATGGAGTTGCGTTGTTAAATAACCCAACTCATAAACATTATTAAACCTATAGGCATTTATCATCGCGTCCTTTTGTTTCTTATATATATCTATCTGCGATTCGGTATAGTTCTGGGTCATTTCAGCTTTTGTCATCAATAATAGGCTTACTTCATCCCCATTGTCAATGTGCTTAAGAATCGTACCCCCCGCTCCAAGGGTTTCATCATCCGGGTGTACAGATATAACCAGTATTTTCATAACTTTTCACCTCGTAGAAAACGAATCATTTAAAGTGATAAAATCCTTTATACGATTCTCGTCAATAATATCATTTCCAATTTTAATTTTTTTAATCAAGATAGCGCCGTTTCCGGTTTTTACCGCTACCCCCAAGTTATCAGCATGTATGATTTTACCGCATGGTTCAGTTAAAAACTGCTTGTCACATTCAATCTCATATGCTTCTACAATGCGAATTTCCAGCCCATTTAAAAAAGTTATCGCAACAGGATATGGGATTGTAATAGCCCTAACTAAATTATATATTTCTTGACTGTTTTTATTCCAATCAATTAAGCCGTCATCAAATTTTCGAAGTCGCCTATATGTAGCTTTAGCCTCGTCCTGCTCAATAGGGATTATTTTACCTTCCATATATGGAAAAATGTATTTTTCAGTTAAATACAGACAACATTTATATGCTTTTTCCAATACCTCCCTAATCGTATCTTCATATTCAATTGAATATTCAATCTGCCCGATTATTCTGCCTGAATCTACACCTGTATCAATTTCGAACATGCTTACACATCCCCGTGTGTAGCCTTCGACCATTTGCCACGCAAGAACACTACGGCCCCTATCTTCAGGTAATTGGGAGGGGTGAAATCCAATACAGCTATTTTTAGCTGATTTTATTATTCCTTCCGATATTAACTGAGACCAGCCAACTACAATTATATAGTCAGGATGTAATTCAGCTATTAATTTTTCGTGATCATTTATACAATCAACTTTGATTAGCCTGTCTTTATCAACAATGTCGTCAAAAGCGACGAAATCTGAAACTTTATTAATATATTGATCTTTCAATACAAAAACAGCGAGTAAATTAATATCTTCTTTAGTTTTCAGAAATTCGTAAATGCTTCTCCCGTTTTTAAGGCCGGCAATCATTACGATATCCATATTGACACCTCTTCGAAATACTGAAAATTTCAAAAAATGCACTTTTAAAGCAGGTTATCCCAGCACAGTATATCATCTTCCATTAAATCAGCAGCCATTTTCCTGCCAATAACATATTCCGCTTCATTTGGGGCAATGTGTGTGCCTGGGCGTTTAAAAGTAATATCGCTTTCTTTTATGCATTCCCCCTTTTTTATGTTTCTTGTAACAACAATGCTTCTCCTGAATTTCAGTTTTTTATCCTCTTCAGCTTCAGACACGACCCTTTGGAAACAGCCAAGCGCGGCGTTTACAGTTTTAGAATCATTGACAATTGCTTTCATTTCTTCAGGGTTTGCGGAAATATCATGATCCCAACCGGGTAAATCCTTATCAACTGTGAAATGTTTTTCAATTATGCAGGCCCCCAAAGCAACCGCCGCAATAGGGATTGCGGTACCTACAGAATGATCGGAAAACCCAATGGGATAGTCAGGGTATAAATTTTGGAGCATGTTAATATTTCTTAAATTGATGTCATTGACATTTGGAGGGTAAATTGCGATACAATGCAACAAAGCGATATCTTTATTGCCTTGAGATTCAATTGCCTTAACTGCTGTTTCAATTTCAGACAGCGAAGCCATCCCTGTTGATAAAATTATTGGTTTGCCTTGTTTTGCGACATGCTTTAGCAACCGCAAATTATTTATATCCATCGACGCAATTTTAAAAAATGGTACACCAACTTTTTTCAGTAAGTCCGCTTCCCCTTCAGAAAAAGGTGTAGAGCAAAAGGTAATATTTTTATCATCACAATACTTTTTGAGTAAATAATGTTGTTCCTCTCTAAGGTAATATTTTTCGACCATTTCTTTGAGCGACCCGAAGTGTTTTTGGGGGGAACCAGGGTATTTTTGATTATTTGCATAATCAGCCCGCGAATTTATTGATTTGGTTGTCCATGATTGAAATTTAACCGCGTCAGCACCGCAATCGCAGGCGGAATCGATGATTTTTTTCGCAAGACCCATATCGCCATTATGATTCGCGCCAATTTCAGCTATGATGTATGGTTCTCCAAAATTTCTAATTTCTCTACTATCGATAATCATTATTCAGCTTTCCCTTTCCATATTTGAATTGCTTTTCCCCCACCAATAATCATTATAATTAGTAAAATTCATAATTCCAGATAGATCGATTTGCCGTTTAAGTTCTATGTAATAAGCGATTTTTTCAATAAAAATTGGATTCTTATGCTTCAGAGCATTATACAAATCAAGTTTTACTTGTATTTCCCTTTTTATTTCTTCCGCTGTGTTTGTACGTTTCCCTACAATATTTAAGGGATGCAACCGGTAATAAGTTTTGGCGTTATTAATTTTTTTGCCTTTAATGTCATGTATCAATAGCGTTAAAAATAAAAACCAGTCGAAAGTAATAAGGCAACATGCATATAATTCATTTATTATATCAGTAGTTAACACCTTTAGGTTTATTGCTGTATTTGTTAGCCCTAAATAATTATATTCAAGAATCTGCGAAATCTCCAAAGTTTCATAAGGTATAGTCTGAAAATATTTTTTTCTATCACTTAAGTAATATAGATCATTATAAAAAAAACCATATCCCCTATCAAAACCTTTAATAATCTCTGAAACACGGTTTTCAGAAAAAACATCGTCAAAATCGCCTAATATTAATAGTTCATAGCCATTATCAAAGGCTGTTTTCAGTAATTCCGTTCTTAATGCAGATGGCTTTGATCCTTCTTTTGCCTTTAACAAAAACACATTGCGCTGTAGAATATGTTTTATTTGATGGCAGCTTTCATCAGGTAAATTGTCGTTCAATAACAGCACATCAAAATCACTATTATCCTGATTATTTAAAGTATCAATATATTCCGCAGTAAATACCGGGTTTTGCTCATATACAGCAGTTCCAAACGCGACTCGCATAAAAACCCTCATTTATAAAATTTAATGGGTTTAGCAGGTATGCCAACCGCAGTACAGTTGTCAGGAATATCATGTATTGCAGTAGCGCCCGCACCGATAATTGTGTTTTTTCCAATTTGTTTTCCCTGTATAATATTTGAACCCATGCCGATTTCAACGCCTTCCATTAAATGCACATTGCCCGCAATATTTATACCGGGGGATAGTGTGGTAAAATTTTCAATGACTACATCATGCCCGATGATACAACCGAAATTAATTACTACAAAATCTCCAATTGAAATATTTGTAGTAAAAGTATTTGAGCGGAAGATAATAGTTCCTTGCCCAAAAGTTACTGTATCAGAATAATTAACATTTCCCGTAATCATTGTTGGAAACTTTAATTGATTGTTGATCGAAAGTTTTTCATACACATCTTTTCTGCGTTGCCCTGAGCCAATTGCTATAACAACATTAATCTCGCCTTTGCATTGAAAAAGCCATTCGTCATTACCTAATATGGGCATTCCGTTAACGATTTCGTCGACCCTTGAATTGTCTCCATCTATAAACCCAAGTATTTGATACTGATTCGTTGTTTTATTTACTTCCCGAATTTGCCACATTGTTTCTCTTGCGAGGCCACCTGTTCCTATGACAACTAATTTTTCTGACATGGATCATCTCCTTTCCAGTAAGGAAAGCGCGCGCTCCATTTCATCAGGCTTCCCTATATCGAGCCATGACATTTCACTTACCGGATATGCGTTTACCTTAATTTCTTTTTTTCGTAATTGGTCTATAATTTCCGGAAAATCTATCGCTAGGTTATCTTCAATTCCATACAACACTTCCGGTTCAACAAGATAAAAACCGATATTCGTCAGAAAAGAATACTCGGGTTTTTCCTTAATTTCCAATATACCACCATTTTCATCAGTCGAAATTACGCCATATGGGATCGTAAAATGCTTATTAACACAAACCATAGTAACGATACTTTTTTGTTCTTTATGGAATTTATATATTTCATTGTAGTCGGCATTTAAAATACTATCACAATTCGTCATGAAAAATGTATCGTCAATCTTCCCTTTCAAAAGGCTAAGGCCCCCGCCTGTTCCAAGCGGCGTAGTTTCATCATAAAATGTTATATTATATCCCGTTTTTTCTTCATTGAAGTATGCTTTAATCATTTGTCTTTTATGATTTACTATATAATGGAAATCAGTGCACCCATATCCAATAAATTTATTCATGATATGTTCTACAATCGGTTGTTCACCAATTGGGATTAGTGCTTTTGGTAGCACCTTTGTATATGGCTGCAATCTTGTGCCTTTTCCACCCGCCATTATTATAACAGGCGCGTTAATCTGGTTTTTGCTGTTGTTGATGTTAAAAAGGAATGCCACATCCAGTATTTCAAGTTCTTCATTGACAAAAGGTACTGAATGGACATTCTCATTTCGCATAAAATTATTGGCATTTGTTGCATCTCTGGCCAATATGTATTTTGGATGATAATTAGAAACGCTTTTTACTTTGTCGGTGAGTTGGCCGCCCTTAAGTAAATGACGGCGAATATCACCGTCAGTCAGCGAGGCCAGTAGTTTTTTCCCATTAGTCACATATAAAATTTGCTGTGAACTAATATCCAGCTGTTTCATCGCTTCTTGTACAGTTTTATCTTCAGTTATGCATATTGTGTTTATATCCATATTCATACCCTATTTAAAGATTATACATGTTAGTTTTGTATCTATCAAGATTGCATTTTAAAAACTCTATCGTTTCCGACAACCCTTCTAAAAGAGTATATTGAGGGCGCCAGTCAGTAAGTTTCTTTATCTTTTCATTTGAGCCGAGCAATCTGCGAACCTCGCTTTTTTCGGGTCGTAATCTTTGCTCATCACATACCACCTTTGCATTCGGATTAATCAGGCGGATTAGCGCTGTAGCTATTGCGCCAATCGAGATTTCTTTTTGATTGGCTATATTTATTTCTTCGCCAATTGTTTGTTTTGTGGCTGCTATTTTAATAAACGCGTCAGAGACATCTTTAACATAATTGAAATCCCTCGTGGGTGAAAGTGCGCCAAGTTTTATTTCTTCATTCCCTGCCAGAAGCTGCGTTATTATTGTTGGAATAATTGCCCTTGCTGACTGGCGCGGGCCGTATGTATTAAACGGGCGGACAATTGTTACAGGCACCTTAAAACTAAGGTGGAAGCTCTCCGCAAGCTTGTCTGCTCCTATTTTAGTCGCGGAATAAGGCGATTGACCCTGCAGGGGATGTTTCTCATCTATTGGTACATATTTGGCGGTCCCATACACTTCCGAAGTTGATGTTATCAGTATTCTTTTTGTTCCTAAGTCTTTTGCCGCCTGTAACACGTTTAAAGTCCCTTTTATATTTGTATCAACATATGAATCAGGCGAATAGTAGCTGAATGGTATAGCTATTAAAGCAGCAAGATGATAAACTTCGTCAATCCCGTTCATGGCTTTTCTGACTCCATTTGTATCCCTTATATCTCCGGGAAAGATTTCAATTTCTTTCAGCAATTCACTATTGAAAGTATCAAGCCAGCCCCATGAATTGAAAGAATTATAAAATGTAAACGCTTTAACGTTATATCCCCTTTTTATTAATTCTTCTACAAGATGGCTCCCGATAAAACCGTCGGCGCCCGTTACTAATATTGTTTTCATGCTTCTATGTAGTTTCCTCTGTATATTCTATAGAACTATATTATTGAAATCAACTCTTTCAAAAGCTTCCAACTTTCCTCCCCGTGTTGCGTTATAAATTTTAAAACCATTATTGTCAGCGTATTCTCTTGCGGCTTCATATCCGGAATTCAATAAGTCAATATTTGTACCAGTATCATAAGAAAAAGAGACGTTAGCTTGTTCCTTATAGAAATGTGCCTTAGCCTCACTATAAATAACTTCACCATTCGCTTTTCTTCTAACCGGAAAGTTATGGTCTACGCCTATTAGGTATATTTCCTTAAACCCCATCAATGCCGCTAACTGCAAACATGTATAAACTATTGTGGTCGCCCAAAAAACTGTACCCGGTTCAGTACTAAACTCCGCCGTGTATGGATATTGCTGATGCGCGATCCTGGTATCAGAATTATAATAGTAAGCGTTTTCAACTTCAAAACCCTCAAACATCAAAGCTGCCGGAGCATAAATGAATTTGATACCATTAATATTTTCACAGATAGTTTTAGAATCAATCTCAAAAAGAGTATCCTCGATCACATAATAAGTAGGCCGCCATGAAGTTTTATCAAATACATTAAATATGTGGTTGACAGCAAAGGTGATTTCGTTTTTCAAACGGTCTAAATCATGCGTACGTAAACTTGGGCCATTACCGATAATAAAACAACGTTCCCCATCATGTTTCCCCTTAAATCTTGAAAACTGGAGGCGGTTATAACGCCAGAGCATCCATTCAAGATACGCATTGTCAAAGCAATCGCTTCTCCATTGAAAGCCCATGCGAAGAAGTTGTCTCAGAACGGATCTGTCCGGATAATCATTTAGGGAAATCATAACTACCGCATTTTCTTTATCTATTTCTGCTGGAGCTATGATTCTTTTTCCATAAAATCCTGTATGCTGTTTTAAAGGGTCATTGTCAATAAAAGCATAAATGAAATCTTCAAGTTTAATGTTATGGATGGTCTTATACCTTTGCCGTATTTGTTTCCAGCCATTACCCGTTCCCCATATATATATCTCTGCCCCTTTTCTAATTTTGGGCGAAACTTTAGCGAGTTCTTCTCTGAAATTCATTTTTTGAAATTCCATAGTTATTGGTATCCTCTCATTATGATTTTAAAATAATATTGCAAACAACATCAATCTCATCCTCTGTCATATCGGCATATAAAGGAAGACACAATACACGGTTGGCGATATCCCGTGCGATGGGTGTTTCAGCTGAACAAAAGACATTTTTGTAGCAACTGAATTCATTCGTCAAAGGATAAAAGTATTTCCTTGCTGAAATATCATGCTTTTTCAGAGATTCTATAATTTCGTCACGAGTTTTCCCGAATTCATCAAAAAACACAACGGGGTAGTAAGCATAATTTCGTTTCACCCCAGATATATCAGGGAAAAGTTGTAAGCCCTTAAACGTTTTAAACCGTTTATCATAATGCTCTGAAATCACTTTGCGTTTTAGAATCTCTTTGCTTATATATCGCAGATTGCATAACCCCATTGCCGAATGGAATTCGCTTAACTTGGCATTCGCGCCAATTTCATCCGCATCCAGCCCGCCGGGGCAAAGCCCGAAATCACGCAGGTGTCGAAGCCTGTCATACAAATGTTTATCCTTAAACGCCGCGCCTCCGCCCTCCGCCGTATGAAAAACTTTTGTCGCATGGAATGAAAAGGTTGATATATCGCCGTATTGCGCAATGCTTTTCTTATGATAACTTACGCCGAAGGAATGCGCTGCGTCATATATTACTTTCAATCCATATTTTGCGGCAATTTTCTCAATAGCATCTGTATCACACGGTATCCCATAGACATGTACGGCAACTATCGAGCTTGTATTTTCGGTTATCAAAGGTTCGATTTTATCAGGATCAATTGTAAATCTGGTCGAGTCGATGTCGCAAAATACTGGTGTAAGCCCATTTCTCACAATAGCTTGAGTCGTTGACACGAAAGTAAACGGTGTTGTAATGGCTTCACCTTTCAATCCTAAAGCCTGTATACAAAGCTCCAGCGCCATATGGCCGTTAGAAAACAACAGGAAATTTTCCGCACCAAGATAGCCTTTCAGATTTATTGTCAGTTCTTCGTTAATACTGCCCGCGTTTGTCAACCACCTGCTCTCCCAAAGGCCGCGTATCGCATCAATATATTCTTCAAATGGCGGCATAGATGACCGCGTAACGAATATTGGTTTCATTTCATTGCACACTCATCAGAATCAGCCTGTCGCTCATACGGAAACGGACGCGCTTCATGTACTGTATTACCGGCGAAATTATATACATGTGGATCTTTTAACGCAGAGTCATTCAAAATTTCCAAGTATTCCTGATGATAAGGGTGAAGCGGGTTCAGAACGTCTTTAAACCAATATGTTTTATCATCCATATTCCTCCACTTATAGACAGGTTTTAATATTACATCATTAAAAGCATAGTTGTCAAAACTGCGTTTAATAAACGATGGAATTTCACGGAAATTACGGTCTTGGATAACCAATGCGTTTGTAATCCATGTCAAGCTGTTATTTTCCTTAAGCATCGACATAAAATCAATGTTATGCATAACTTTGACATAATTCCCGCCGCGTGAAATATGCCTGTACGTATACTCATCAAAACTGTTGATGGTCACGACTACCCGAAGATTGAATTTGCTTAAATGCTTGATTCGTTCCCAGTGCGCTTCATCAAAGAAGACGCCGTTTGTTTCAAGTAAAATGATTAACTCAGCATTGATTGGGCGCAAGTTTTCGAGAACGCCCATCATATATTCCGAAGCGAAAGGGTCACCATGCCCTGATGCTGTAATCATCTTTGCTGTGTCAAGGCAAGGGGCAATTTTATCCCTTATTGAACTTAATTGCTTCGCGTAACCAGCAGGAGGGACGAACACAGAGCCGCGACAGGTTTCGCAATACTGATTACAAACATAATCATAAGCCAAATTTATTACTTCAGGGTAATAAGATTTTTGCTTTCGATTCTCATACTCTTCAGGGGAAATATCTTTTAAATCGTTTCTTTGAAGGTGCGGACATGCTTCATGTCTGCAAAATTTAAATGTTTGATCCTCAATGGTAGACCGAAGATAGTTCGCGTAATCAGAGTTATATGCGTCTTCAACTTTGTCACGCATCAAATTACCTATCACCGCGTTATTTGGATTCATCCATGGACATATACATATATTCCCGGAGTAGTGGCCAACGTAAAGGTAATTATGCATCCTATCACAATATTTCATTTTTTAAACTCCTCATCCTTAGGCTGTAATTATATAAGCTTCAATGCGATTGACAAATTATCACCAATGAGTTAAAATCTGCTGCAAGTTTATCTGCTTCCTAAAATTCACAATATCGTTTACTATATTGCATAGTGCCAAATAGAGAATTACGTTTTGCAAGCTATATGCCCCTAACATCCTTATCCAAGACCGCAGCAATATCATTTTTTAAGAAGGTATCTTCAGAAAAAGAAAAGTTCAAATTGTATTCAGCACACTTCTTATAAAAATATTTGCACGCATTCAATTCCTTGTCCCGCTGCGAAAGGCATAAATGGTTTATATTGAAATCCCGGCTGAGCATAATTGAAATATTGGGATATTTTTTACATAAGTTGTTTACTATATAAAAAAATGAGTCTATCTCATCAATGGAATCATTCCTTCCCTCCAAAATTATATATTTCATTACAACATCGCCTCCAGATTGGGCATATTTTTCCAAATTATTCAATACTCTATCAAATAAATCAACACCTTTGATATTGAAAAAAGTTTCTGCAGTACCCGAATCAAGCGAGGATACTAAACGTAACAATCTCTGCCGGAGCAGAGAAGCCACGCTTGAAATAAATACAGAGGCGTTGGTAGACAGCACTCCATGCCATTTGTTTTTATCCCACATGGATAATATTTTCTCTCTATACTCAGATATGCCAAGTTCTGCTGCGCCACATACGACCCATACATCATTCGGATCAAACTGTTTTTCAATTATCTTAAATAACTCAATTGCGTCATATTTGTTGTCTGTTTCTGATGTGTATTTGTATCTCCCGTGCTTTATTTCAGTATGTCCGCAATAAGAGCAATTAAAATTACACGCGTCTAAACCAGAAATACCGCTGCTTAATATAAACCGCTTATATAATTTCTCATTCACGGGTGCATTGTGTTTGGTTAAAACATTTCTGTAAACACAATTGTCGCAATTCGTGTAATACCCTAAACTCAGCATTAGTTTAAGATTATCATTATAATTACACATAATGCTATAATCATGGGAAAAATCACCGGTTGCGAGGAACATTGCTTTAAAAATATTGTTAAAACAACAACTTGAAATGGTCGTTTTACCATTAGCGGTAGTTGCGAAGTTTATACTGTGACTATCAAGCCATGAACAACTTCCGCCTTCATGGAACCCTTCACAATATCTAATCCGGGCATAAGGAATACCAATGCCGCAAAGGTATTCGGTTATTTCAATTAAACGCGTTTTTTCTAATGTGATATATAACAAATAATCAGGATACGTATTGATTGCCTCAATTAACGACAGCACTTTAAAATTGCCAAAAGGCGTAGAATAAACAGAATGCTGCTTTCCAATCGACGCGTCAACTAAACAGACCGGTATCAACTTATCGTTATACCAATCAACAAATTTCATATCAAGATTCTGCCCAACTCCATAAAATATTATAGAATTCACTTTGTTTTCTCCCCATCCTCATGTATACAGGAGACAATGCGCTCTTCCGATATTTTCATATCAATCAAATTACATTTCATTTCCTCTGCATAAAGGCCGCTTGTCGTTGCTAAAACAATATAATCATAGTCATCTTGTGGCATATTAAGCAAACAATCAGGCGATGAGACCCGTTCATTTTTAAATGATCGGTCAACCCAAAAAACAACATTACAATAACAATTCAATTTGAGTTGACGGACAAACTCGCGACCAACCTGTCCGGCGCCATAAATAACCACTTTGCTGTTTTTTTTAACTAAGTCATAGGGGAATATATATCTGATTGTCAGTATCGCGGACAAATACGTACGCGCCTCATGCAGCATATCACCGGCGAAGTTAAACACTCGAGAGTCTTTTAATATAGGATCCTTCATGATTTCCAAATATTCAGAATGATACGGATGCAAAGGGTTAAGCACGTCTTTGAACCAGAACGTTTCATCATCTATTGATGACCATTTATAAACCGGTTTAAGAACTACCGTATCAAAGCTATAGTCCTGAAAGGATTTCCTGATAAACTCAGGGATTTCCCTGAAATTTCTATCCTGAATTACAAAAGAATGACTTAATTCTTTTATAAAATTATTATTACGGAGTTCAGACATGAAGCCAAGGTTATGCATCATTTTTTGGTAGTTCCCTCCACGTGAAATATACTTATATGTAAATTCATTAAAACTATTGGAAGTTACAACAACTTTTAAATTAAATTTTCCAAGATGTGAAATTCTTTCCCAATGGGCATCATCAAAATATACGCCATTTGTTTCCAACAAGATTTCTATACTCGGATTTTTTGGGCGCAAATTAGAAAGTAAATCTATCGTATGCTTTTGTACAAACAATTCCCCGTTTCCTGAAGTTGTTATAACTGTCGCGGTATCAAGATATGGCTTGATTCGCTGCTGTATTATTTCCATTTTTTCTTCATAGTCTTTGGGTGGAATATATATGGATTGGCGGCAAGTTTCACAAGATTGATTGCATACAAAATCATATGCCAAATTTATTTGAATCGGGTAATATCGCTCTTGTTTCCTATTTCCGTATTCTTCAATGGTTATTTCTTCAAAACTATTATTTTGAATACGCGGACATGCATCATTTCTGCAATAGCGGAAAGACTGATCTTCAATGGAATTTCTCAACTCGTTTGCAAAATCAGAATTATAACATGTTTCAATATCGTCTTTTAGTAAATTACCAATGGACGACTCTCTGTTAACTCTATACATCCATGGGCAGAGATAAATATCACCCGTGTCATCAGCCAGATAAAGATACTCATACGGTCTGGCACAATACTTCATTATCAAATCCTCCTTTGGATTTTTATAGCTCAATGGTTTCCTGAAATAAAAAACCCAAATAATAATAAAACTTTATATATCTCACAGCGTTACACACAATTCGCTTTTTTGAATGGGCTTTTTTGCCACCATGCCGAAACGCGACGCTCATTAAGGAAGTGATGGGGTATTTCATGTCAAAAATATAAGCCATATTCGTCCTTGAAAAAAAACAGTCGTAATATTCAAAAAGCAATGATTCTAATTGCCCGAACTTACGATGGGATACTAAATATAACGTCATACTTTTCAATGCTATATTGGCTCTGTGCATGACTTCATTTGTATATTTCTCATGTGTATATTGATTCAATTCCAAATAGAGATCTACCCATTGCTTCCCTTTTTTCATGAAAAATTCACGATAACTTGTATTCATTAAAAGCGCATATCCGGATTCGTGGCGGCGATACATACTCATTAGCCGGTTAATGTGCCTGACTCTTCCTTCACCTACGATAATCGGCATAAGAAAAAGATCCTGGCCTTTATTGGCATTCCAATCATCTGGAAACGACTCATAGAAGGGCCACCGCCCAAAGTAGCTGCTGGTATGCGCCTCATAAGTCCCAATCAGGTCTTTTAGAGTAAGTATTCCGTCTTTTGGCTGGATAGTCCTGATTATATATTCCGCAGATGGAAAAAACCCCGCGTCCCCAGCGGCCTCAAACTCATACAGCACCTTTGTATTATGGAAACAAAAGGTAAAATCGGGGTTGTTTTCCATAAAATCGTATTGTATCTGTAATTTGTCAGGATCGCACCAAAAGTCATCGCCCTCACAAAGCGCAATGTACTTTCCGCGTACTTTTCGCAAACCGTCTTCAAAATTCTTCGGTCCACCGGTATTTTCGTTCTGCAAAGACAAAACAATCAATTCCGGATAATTCTGATAAATACTTTTTATTGTATCCGTTGTGCCGTCGGTAGAAAAGTCATCGCAGATTATCAATTCATATGGGAAATTTGTTTTTTGGTTAATGCAGCTTAAAATAGAATCGCGAATGTATTCATTATGATTATAAGTCAAAATAACAATGCTCACTTTTGGAATAACTTCAACGCTCATATGATGTCCTCTTCACCTATAAACTAAACACGATTTGATCCAAAGAAATAGTCGGAATATCCGGAGCTACTTGCCTGATTTTTTTATTTATCAGGTTGTACTCATTTATCGATGTAACTATAATAGCGTCAACTTTTTCCTGCTGCTGTATTTCGTCAACGCACACTATATCAAGGCCCTTATAACCGGTTACTTCTTTTGATTTATACGCATTCTGATCAATTAAGTATTTGACCTCTATTGCAGTATTTTCAAGTTCTGAGCAAACCAATCCGCAAATTGTGTCACCTCCGTAGACTGCCACATTTTTATGCCCCTGTTCAAGCAGATATTCGGCGATGTTTTTTTTGTTATGCAAATTATTTAACCATATCGCAAAGACTTGAAAAAACAAATGATAGTTATTAGCTTGGCTTTTGAGCATACTGTATTTTTTTTTGCTTGCGATTATTTTATTTATCCCGAACAACATCGCGTGAATTAATAAAATAGTAATTATTCCGTAAGTAAAGTATAACGTCCACATGAGTACAACAGGCCCCTTTTTTATTTATGTTCTCCAATCAAGCAATACTTCTA
>Ga0123354_10005487_pt1 | contig 18451 bp, 6 predicted proteins | sample TergutLab28metaG_2_FD_97872 | JGI IMG/M metagenome (GOLD analysis project Ga0123354, IMG submission 97872) | Labiotermes labralis P4 segment gut microbial communities from Petit-Saut dam, French Guiana - Lab288 P4 | ecosystem: Host-associated > Arthropoda: Insects > Digestive system > Gut ...
ACTCTAATTAATTTCTGTATTAATTCATTCGTTTGATAGACACTATTGTAATAATTGTCTTGGTATAAGTGGTAACCCTTCTCTTCATAAGGCTCGAGTAGAAAACCCACTGTTTCAGTCAACGGTCCACATTTACCATCATAAATCTGCAAATTACAAATATAGTCAGTTGAACTTTCACAAACCATCTGTACCAGTATGCCATACTTTGTAATTTTGCCTGAGTTATACACACGAAATCGCAAACGACCCCGCCAACCAAGCATACCTTCATCTAGAGAAATTTCCCTGTCTGGTATATAATTAGTTCTGAAATTATTTACAACGTCTAAAATTGTACGGATTTTGTACAAATGATCTTTGTTTGTTCCTGCTGCATTATTGTCATTAAAGTGAAGATACCTTTGGATAAGTTGAAATCTGTTCCTAGATATTGTTTGTGGAAATATTGGAGTCTGAAAAATTCCTCTCGTTGACCAATACAATTCTAATTTTGGTTTTCGGACTATACCAGTTACAAAAATCAAACCAAGGAATTTTTTTCATTTTGATTACTGTTACTGGTTTCCATTCTTCACTACATGCATGTTTTGTAATGGGGCGAGGCATTTTCACGATCTTTTGTTGTGCATATAAATTTGTCTAGTCAACTACTATTTCAGTTAGTTTAGGAGGAATATAATGGTCAAAATAACTCATCACATCTGTTTCATTTTCAACTGCAAATTGCACACCCGGATTGCCTATGAAGGGTGGTATTCTTGGTTGACGATCATTTTTAGAAAACCCTGTAGTTGGGGAAACATCTATCTGTCTGCGGCTAGGGCCCGGTATTGAAATGTTATTCTCATTATCACTCTGATTTGCACTTTCAGATTCGCTCTCTTCACTACTTGAAAATTTGGGAATATTATCTGTATCTGAATCACTGTCATTTACAATTTCATTCACCACATCAGCTAATTCTTCTTCAGTTCTAAATCCAATTTTTTTCTTTTCCTAGATGCCATGTTGCACTGAGAAGTATAAACTATCACACATACACGACTTCACATATAAAAGATTCTTTATGGACTGCAGCCAGAGACAGCCCACTCTCCCTCTGAACATAAGGATAAACATGGTTTCATTATATCGCAATGTAAGCATAATAAACTATAAAAGGGATAAAGATAATATCAGCTAGATGTACTGAAGCTGCTATACAAGTTTCCTGCCTGTAATGAGAGGTCAGCTGATTTAAACTGAAAGAGCGTGATTGAAAAATTAGATCGAATAAGGTCAGCACTGGCGATTTTAAGCATGAATTATTAAATTGACTAAGGTGGACTGTGGCAGTGAATGTGTTAAAAGGGTAATCTTGAGAATGATGTTATTGTGTAATTCTGTATTGAAATTGACACTACCTTTACTAGAATATTATTCAAAATAAATTCTGCAGTAAGTGATTGATTTTCACCATCAAACCACATTTCAAGTCTACGCTTCTTAAGTGATTTTGACACATTCTTGAATACATGACAAGATTCCTTTTATAAGGAAAACTTGTTGATGGAGACCCCTTTCTTACCTAAACTGTTCCATAAATACTGATTCTGTGTGACCTTATTTTGCAGGTTTTTTTTTTCAGCTTAGCTGTCCACCTATAGATGGATTACTGTCTCACATGTTAAGCTCACACAGAAATGCAAAGTTTTTAACCCTTTGGTTTCAGAATTAAATTGCCTAGTGTGATCTGCAGAGAACTGCATCAGCCCAGAATATAAAGTGCTGCATACAAGCAGCCATAAGTTGCAGTAGTTGATGTTCTACATTTTGAGCATCACAATGTTTGGCATGAGAGGGTTGAATGAATTCTTTTTCAAGGGCAGTTGTAAATGTCATACACCATGGTTATAATAGTCAGTTTTTCTTGAATTGAGAACACTGTACATTTTATGTCAGTTTTTGATGAAGTAACTGTGCTGGTCACATGTTCAATAATTAGTAACCCTGCAGAATGAAAACTGTACACGTGAAAGCACTTTTAAAGTGAACATGCAATGGTATATGAATTTTGTGTACAGAATTCTTCAGATTGTTGAAATTAATGTAGAACAATTACTGCCACACTGCACCCTGTTAAACCAATCATAATTTGTGTTGTAAATTATGTTGTTAATTACACACAGGCAATGATGTTGCCTCATGCTCTCTGAAATACATGTGTGGAAATAGGTGGCGGTGTGGTCAGCATGCGACATCATATTCCACCACACGTTTCCATAAGTTAAGATTTAAAACACTTCTGATCCATGGTGGAAGTGATCTTTGAGATTAATCTTTATTAATTGAGTGTGTAATTTTGTTATTGCACATTGGTAACAAATTGAATTAATTAGGAATTTCTTAAGGTCTTTAGCCAAACTATAAAGTAGATGAAAAATCCACTGCATCTTGAAATCCTTGTGTTTCTTGGGCGGGAAGTCCTCTTAAATGAGAAATGTGCTAAAAGAGTAACATGTATGTAGATTTTAGTACTAAATTATTCTGACTTCTTAGGCAAGGACGTTTTCGAAGCAGAGGTTCTCACTTTTGTTAGAACAGTTGATATAGCCCCAGGCACAAATGTGCACAAGGAGTGATGCCACCAGAGCCTAAACTGTAGTTTAGAGAGGGGAAGAAAGTCAAGGAAGCTATGGCGTTGTAGCTTGAAAGCTAAGTTTTGCTGTTTTTCAGGTGTTGTCTTGTATCATTTGAATGTGAAGAGGCATGGGGATTGCTCACAATACAACTACTAGTTTTGCAGTGTAGAATGATCAGGTTGAAGCTTAAATTGCTACCATTGTTATCAGAGCCTTCACAAATAGAAGTTTACACTTTGTTAAGTTCTGCCTGTTCTCTTGAATTTCCCCACACTCAATATGTTGTTTACAGATTACATGTTTATTTTACAGGATCTTAATGCTATACAGTGGTCAGTCCTGTTTTACAGGTCATTAGAACAAAACAATTTACAATAAATTATGGGTTATTCCAGCTCCATTATCAGGTTATGTGCTAACTTGTTGAAGGACTGAACAAAAAAGAGAAATTTTTAACATACCTTTTCATCATTTTAAACATTTACAGATATGTTTTTAAGTTCCAACATTAGTGCAAAGTGTGTTTGAAATGCCCACCATTAGACTGTGTGCATACTGCCACACATTGTGCCATTGACTGTTGACTCAGCATGCATCCCAGTCTGTTTCTGTTACCTACAGCAGATTCATTTATGGTCTCTAGTAAGTGATTGCTTCTGTTTGGTTTACCACCATGATACACTCTTAACTTCATGCAAACCCACAGAAATAAATCCAGTGGGTTCAAATTGGGTGATTGAGAATGCGATGCCAGTCCTCTCCACCTTCCTTCATAGTCAGAAATTCTCTTCTCTCTGCTGGAATGTGGAGGTGCTCTGTCATGATGTAGCACATTTACCCTTATGTTGCAAGGGGTACATCCTGTAAATACAGTGGTAATTCATTTTCCAGAATATTCCTGTAATATGGAGCTGCAGAACGTCCCTTGATATCATGTGGTCTTGTGAGGTTATTGCCTGATATTCCTCAGCACAGATGAAATGAAATCAGTGTCGAAAGTGATATTGTGCTACCTCATGTGGATTTTCCTGTGCCTAAGAGTGCAAATTCCTTATGTTGGTAATACCATCCTGGGTAAATTGAGCCTCATCCATGGACAGTATGTGAGGCAGAATTCATAGCTGTGGTTGCAGCCCTTTACAAATTAGTACTTGGCTGGCCTAACATTCTGTGCACTTTAAAGGTATTATTGGCTCTTCTTGGATTAATTTATCGTGAAGTGAGACACAAATAAAGGATAACACAACCATTTAATTCACAGTAAAATAGCCTTCACAGCAGCAAACCAGTTATTATATAGGTTTGGTCTGATACCATCTTGCCACTTTTTCTTGAATGTTCTGAATATTGTTTATGTTGACTTCATGCTCGGTATTGGTTTGTTAGTCTTTTATTTCTAATATATGGTAATAAGTTAAATTTCACTGAAGTTTATGCAATATTATGTGGCATAATGTATTTTAGTCGAACATTAGTAGCCTGCTGAACCACCCGCTGTGTTACGGATTCCTCTCCCTCAACCCTCTTGCTTTTACCCATGTTCCTCCAGATGTGACAACTCAATATTTGGAAATTCTGGGTGGCATTGTGTCAGAATTTATGGTTTTATTTTGGTGAAGAAATTGGCGGCTTTAGGTTATGTTGTGGGCATATTGTCCCATGGAAATTTCAGCTTATTTTCTGAGAACTTTAAATTGGTCAGCCAATGAAAGTAAAACCCTTTCATTGTCCTTCCAATCACTAGAGGGTAGGTGCTGGAGGTGTCACCCTGGGGGGTGAGGGATAGAAGTGCAGAGGGGATGATTTGGGGAGAAGGAGTGTGGTGATAAGAGAGATAGAAGTAGGCAGTGCCAAGACTGAAGTGTGTGAGGTAGTGATATCAATAAATCAGCTAAAATTACAAGGTGCTTGTGAAGGTCTTATGCTACCGAACATCTAGCCGGCTGCAATTTGTCAGTGTGGTCATTTGTTTGAATTGTATACATTAATTATTTGTATTGTACATAATGGCTTTCAGCATCTTGTTTCATTTGAGTAATATTCAGAATAATGTTTACTGAAATAGCATTTAACACCTAAAATTTGATATTTGTTGATAATTTTGTAAGAACTGTGTGCTTCGTATATATTTGTTTACACCATCTTGTTTTCTTGTTGTTGAAGCTTCTCTTGTTGAAATACAGTCACGCTCTGATTCCCTGTTTCTTGATTATGTATGTGGTTGCACTATACAAGCCAGATGTGTATATGTGCTTTAGAAACTTATTATCATTTAATTCCTTCTGGTAAGGCTGCTTCTTTCCCCTCACATTGGGAAGAAATGAGTTACAATGACTAATGAAACTTTCTTATTGCATCGTGACCACATTACTATTTCTTATGCCAACTTTTCAAGAAAATTTATTGATCTGAAGTATGGTTTAGTGTATGATTTAGACCCACAGATAATCATTTAATTTGGCTTGCACCTTCTGATTTTTGGTCTTGGCCTTGAACTGTTACCAGACTTCTACAGCTGTTACTCATCTTGCCATCACACTCAGGCAATTGAACTTTTTTTAGTGGTTATTCTTTGTAGTAGAAAGCTCCAAAAATGGGGCAGGAAGAACCAAACTTTTATGTATAACTATATACGTATCATTTAGGAAGCCATCATTCCTAAACATGTACCCTGCCTTCACCTCCAGTTGCTTAAGACTGAATGTGTTACAAGAGATTGTCATAGACAGTAGAGTAATTTAAATGCTCTTCACTAACAGAGTGTATGATGTTACATACAGAAGTACACTGAGAATCTTGAAGGAATGTAGGCCTTAGCTTCAGTAGTCAAGTAGGAGAAGACTGCCAGAATCAAGATTGGTGACAACCTTTCTGGACTGTTAGGGTGTGCAGTTTATTACGGCAACTAAGTGCACAGTCTTATTTAATACAGTATTAAAGTAATGTGTCCAGTATGTTTCAGAGAACAAAATATACCAGTTTTAAAAACCATTTGCCTCTGGGAAGCTGTTATTTATAAGGTTCTTCAGTCTGCAGCAGCTTTGTTGTTGACGTTAAGTATAAAAGGTACAATGGTAGAGATTTATAAAACTTACGTTTAAAATATGGTTAAAACATTTATTATATCATTAAATATGATACATATACAGTCAAAGTTATTAATGTTGCATTTAGCTGTGGTTGCTTCTCTTCATGTGGTACTATATATTCAGTTCTGAAGTGTGTATCTCAGTCCAAAGTGGTTTAGGTCATGTAAACATATGGTATTTGCAAATAAGAAATAGTGAGATTTTGAGTCATAAAGACGTGAAAGACGTTAGATGATGAAGGTGGGTTATAAGAATAGCAGACTCACCCTGTATTTTTTATGTGTCTTGTATCGAAGCCAGTAAGATACTGGTTTGTTTGTAGTAGTAAGCCTTTGTCGTGTGCTGTGCTTGTGTTGTATCAATAAAGGTTCTGTAGCATTGTGAATAGTGGATTAAGGTCAGGGGTCTCACATTTGGGTATATGCAGTATGTGTTTTTTAGTGTCTGATATTGTTTGAGGGTGCGCATACGCATACACCACTACAAGCGAGGTCCATAGCCACATTATTGATGAGTCACATTTTTTTTTCTTTGCATATAATGATTTCAGAAATGGTGTTTGGCAATTTCACACAAAGTGTGCGAAGTGCATGATATTTCCACAGTTTTAAAATTAATCTACATTGTTCCATCTGTTTTAATGGTGTAATTTTGGTAAGTGTGGAATTTCCTGTGATTCCCTGTTATAAACATGGCATTTGTTATCTTATTAGGTTCTGTTGTTCTGTCAGCATTCTGTTCAGACCATTTTGAATTAGACAAGACAAATGCAATATTTCATGTAATTGTATCTTGTGTAGATCAGTTGTTATGTGACTTTGTGTTTGATATCATGACACTTTCATCAGCCTGGTTATGCAGAGTAATTAGCGTTGTGGTCATGCAGTATGTGATTATGTGTAGCGTTGTACACAGAGGTAAAGCTTTGTGTTTCTCTAATTATTAAGCACCACAGAAATTATGTCTAGGAGAGTGGAGGTGTACATCCTGTCTTTTGTAACATTCGGCACTAGACGGAAGTGAGTGGTGAGCAATATGCTCTGTCTGTTTTACTGCCAGGGAAAGAGCTTCTGTGCCCATTGGAGAGGAGGTTGGGTGCACATCAGAAGCCACCTGGTCACAGTGGCTAAGAGGAAATTTCCACCTGCCAGTAACTGATTTACATTTCTCTGATCATCAAGCCTTGCAATTTTTTGTGCTGACAAGCTACTGAATGCCTTCTGTTCCGGTAGACAAGTGCCATTTTTTCAGAGGAACCTGTTGCCTCTAATATGCAGGGTAAGTTAACGTGGATGAAGCAGGTTTGTCCGAAACATTGGCTTGTTTCTGTCAGACTGCACATCGTCACATTCTGGATTTCCATCTTTAAATAGTCACCACCATGAAAACTTTAAATAACAGCTGCATAAAGAAGTTGGTATGGTGAAGTAATTTTCTGAGGATAGTGGTGCAGAGCTGTATGGTGGAGTTGAGGGATTCCTGTTAATGTTATGTAAAGTGTTAGTGGACAGTGATATTAATTTCTCATGTAAATAAAATGTTAAAGAACAGTTATACAATATTTATACAGGGTAGAAGTTAGCACCTCATGAACTTTGTTTTCCACATTGTTATTAACTTGTTACTGTGTGTATGTTTGACACCTATTTTACTCAATTAGCCAGTTTTAATAAAGAGTATGTTGGCATAAATTACATAACACTTGTTGTTTAGCACTGCTGTAACTGCTGTTGTGTATCAGTGTCACCTGTTGTGGACAAGATCAAGAATAGTTTTTAAACAGCTCTTTTTATAATGACTGGAGTTCAAATTTACATTTATGTAGAGGGCAGATGGTGAGTTGGGCCCTTGTTAATTAGCACCATACTGTGAAAATGTATTTAGGAGTTGTGGAATAATGCCACATATTTTTAACCTATGCAGCAGGAGAACCACTTTAGACCTGGGAAGACACCCTGGTATGCTTCAAATAGAAGACTGGGAGGGCCTGGGAACTAGTCTGGACACATCTGTGTAGAGAAAATTACTTCCCCACTGGGAATTGTATCTGATTGGTCCCTGTTACTAGTCACAATACAGACTGAGCTGTGCCAACTTCTATGTGAATGTTAAGGGGTATTAAAAAAAAAATTACTTTGTATGCCAGAAAAGCAGCCTCCACAATTGTGTGTGTGTGTTTGGAGGGAGACCTGAATTGTGTAACTTCTTAAGTCATTATTCCGCTTCGTGATTCTTTAACCTGCAACTGCTTCATACTGTCTGCTTTATAGTGTTGTAGACAGCATTTTAGTTTTCTCTCTATTGAGCCACTGCTACACAGGATGCAGTGCCTGGTTCGGAGACATGTTTCTTGTGTAATGGTTAGTAGTTTGTCATACAGAATTCAGGTCACAGGCATAAAATGCATTAAGATAATATAATGGAATGCCCTTAATCTGTAAGCTGATACTTCAGCAGTTGGGGTCAGAAGTTTTGGCATCAGTAACATCCAGTGTGCATAGTGATTCTATAATTTTGTCTTGTGTTATCTAGAATTCATTGGGCCCATCAGGCTATTATGACGGCTTCTGAAGATTGCAGGATGAGTAAACAAGGTGCTGCTGTCAGGCAGAAGCATGTAACATTAATGATTCCTGAAAAACTTTAAATAACAAGGAGCCTTAAAGGTGGCAAAATCTGCAGAATAATTATGGTGGCATGCAACATGCATTGTGAACTACCTGTGACATAAAGAAAGAGAAGGACCATTTATGATGCTCTATCGTACCATTTGATGATATGGTATATTTGATAATCTGGTGTCTGTCTGGTCCTGTGGGTTTTGGATTAAAGAAATTGTACTGTAGTAGGAGGTAGCTTTCTCTATGTTTGAACTTCAACATGCATGCAGGTTTTAGGCAGCATTTTCTGAGAAGTTATGTCTTACACTCAAACAAATAGATACATCATTATTTTGAGTATTTTTCCACAAAAATAAAGACAACCATCAGCTCTAATAACATATATTCAGTAATTTTCACGTTTATTTGTATTCTGTCGCTTTGGTATACATTGATGTATATGATCATGCTTTGTGTAATAAGAATGTTAGAAATTTTCTTAACTGAATGTGGCCAGCTGTGGATCAAAGATGAAAGTCCAAGTTGAAGCTTTGACATTGTGCTTGCTGGTAGACCTATTGAATGCCTTGGGGTGCATGGTAAATGAGTATGGTTGATTAATGAATAGTAATTGGCAGGTTAAATTTAAGTACGTAGGCAAAAACCATCCATACTGCCACTTTGTGTGTCACATATTTGCACCTAGACTGTAATGGTCTCATTGTTTTGTTAGTAAACCTTGTGAGAAGGCTATAGAACTCTGAAAGTTAAGAGGTAGGGTAACTGATTTGGGGTAATTTTCATTCAGTACCTGATAGTTCACACACTTGTTACACGGTGTTGCCAAAATTTACCCTTGCTGATTTAATAGCATACTGTCTGTACCCTATATCAAAAATGATTCAGGTATTTTTATCAAGTTTTGTATGTTTTGTTGCTGTGTAACTTCTGCGGTTGATTTGTAAATTGAGCTTTCACAGTAACTGCAGTGAAGTATTGTAGAGCAATCAGCTGCTTCAGGCTAGACTGGATTGTCACTGTATTGAATATGAAACTATCTTCGTCATTAAGGATTGATGTGGTAAGCGGTGCCATCATGGTTGTAAGTATAGAGGCAGTTTGTTCATTAGGGCCAGTGTTTTTGTCCAACACAGTTGTCATTCAGGTGGTAAAATTGTATTAAACTGGGATACAAATACGAAATCCCATGTAACAATGAACATGTATAGTGAAGGTGAGAAATTGGCAACATGAGAGGACATGAATAATGAATCCCAAATAATACTGCTAATTCTGTATCTTCATCCCCTCCTACATAATGTAACATTCAGGAAGATGTTTGTGAATAAATAGAATTGAGGGTATTAATGTACTGAAACAATTGTAGTGCTCTGTTCCAGATTTTTATGTGTGTGATTCGATTTTCACATGTTTTGGGGACCGCATAACTAAGATCATTGTAATTTTATGGCCAGCCCAGATGTTGTATCTTCCACTTGACATTACAGATGGCGGTGTATAATTTGATGTTCAGACAACAGATGAACTGCAAATGATAGTCTTACTCTAATAATCAAGTACACATACTTGCAACGGCTAGAATTGTGTCCTGTTGTACAAAGTTCCTTACAAAGAAATACAAAACAATACAGTATACTGTAGGTTGCTATGCATCCTTTTGTATAAAGTTGCCGTATAATATCTGTAATAATAGCCAGGCAGCCATCCGTCCACCCTGTTCATTTTCGTCCAAACAACATGTTGCAGAGAAAATTGTAAATTCAAAAACAGTTTCTCTTGAAAATACAATGCAGGAAAAAAAATAGTTTTTTATGTTTTAAAAAATGGGCACATAACATCCATAAAACTCAAGTGGAGGAGTATTCAGAAGTCCCATACTCACTGCTAGGACCAACAAGTAGAAACAGCAGCAGTTCTCCACCCTCATAACTTGCCTGCTTTGACCCCTTCTTGTTTTGAAGAATAAAGCCGCAGGTATGGGAGCATCGTTTCTACAATGTCCCAGAAATTCAGGAGCTATTGATGACTCTTCTATGCATGATTCCAAAATGCAGTTGCATTGATGCTTCCATCAGTGGAAGAAATACTTAATGCAATGCATACACTGACAAGTTAATTACTTTGAAGTGAACAGCAGCAGGAAGTAATAACTAAGGTAAGCATATATTTTGTTACTGATGCATTCTGGAAAGTTTTGGATATGCCTTTGTATATCAAAGCCATGAACTACATCATTTCTCCCATATGATACTACAAAAACTCCTTTTTGAGATGTAATTGGAAAAGGGAATGACTTTTGTTTGTCAGTAAAAGCATGTGTTACCAGGAGTGATTAATAAGACACAATTGTTGCTGTACATGATAGCCAGTTCCTGTCATGGATCTCCTGAATTACCAGAGCAGGTGAACGAAGGGTTCTGGAACTCTAAGGGATACTTTGTGACCAATGTAGGTAAACCCATGGGTCATGTTCTTTTATGCTTGTATTTGGGTCTGAATTCATGTTACAGGGCTGAACAACTGATATTTCAAGTGAATTACGGCCTACACAACTTCTCCATTGTCCCCTTAGAATCTTTCAATACTGCTCCTTACAGGCCTCACAAGGTAGTGTACCAGTGCCAGAAACACTGTTCTACATGGCACCCTGTCAAATGCTGAATTTTCTGACAGACTGAGCGATGGAAGATGTACAAAGCAGGAAACTAATGACACTGATACAAGAAAAGCATTTATGGGCAGATGGAGGGGAACTTACACCCATTTTACACCTTATCACCAGAGAAGGTGAGAGGTCAACTTCCTGCTCCAGCCACATCATTGCCATGGGAATTACAGGGTGGGTGATGAATTGATCTCAGAGTACTTGGAGGGGTAGGATCTTGCCCTTTTTGGGAGTCAAACCCCTTCATCCAGCATTTTGACTGTCACTCTCTTGAGTCAGTTATCATGAGTAATTAATACATAAGCATGACAACGAATCTGTCAGCTTCTGTCTGACTAGTGATAAATCAAGGTAGACACAGTACAAATCATTTGAATTTATTTGTTCGTATTCTGTCCCCATTGCTGACCCAGCATTGACCTTTGTTTCACAGATGGGTCAGGAATTAACAAATGTTTTGGTGCAGTTGTTTATGGACTAAGGGATAACCACAGGGGAAATTCCTATGGGTAGCCTCTGTACACTGTTCCTAGCTGCAGTGATAGCAACCCTGAGGTGCACAGAACTCCTTTTGTCCAAGAATGTGATGAGAAGAAGAATTATCTATCTGCTATGACAACAGGGCAGCAATACTAGTGCTTGCTAAAACCACCAATATATTGACATCCATATGGGAATGTATGCAAGTGCTAGAACAACTAAGTGTACCTGATAAAAGTCACTGTAGTGTGGATACCTGGACATGATGGGATACTTGGCCAAGGAACAGACTAACAAAGTTCCTTTTCATCAAACTACTGGCATTCCCTCCTGCTGTGGACAAAGAAGTCATCAGGAGTCATTTGAGATGGGAGCACCTGAACATTTTGAAGGCCTGTAATGGTTGCCGCAGTCCAAGATGCTGATGATTGAACCTCTGCCAAGTAGAAAAAAAAAGCTCCAGGCAATGAGTAGACCGAAGCTTAAAGCAGTTGTGGGACTAATAACAGGCCACACAAACCTTAGAGCTCATATGTTTAAACTCGGACTTGCAAAGTGGCAGGATTGGCAACTGTGTAGGGATAAAAAAAGAAGACAATGTGCATATTGTATGTCATTGGAAATGGCATGCAACAGACAGAACCTTGGGTTGTGTGTTTTTGAAACAAAGGATCTAGAAACATGGGGGTGAATGGCCTTATAAGCCTAGTGGCTAATGCAAGGCTTGGCATAGCTCCTTAGCCCCATTCAAAGAGGGAGGAGATACAAAGAAACTATTAAGATTAACATATCGTTAGGGTCCATAATGAAACCACTCGCTTTTCTTTACTACTACTACCTACTATTAGTACTACTTCAACTGGTGCTACTGCTACTGCTACTGCTATTCTGTCGTAACTTTGTTGGTTTCTCGACAGTTGTTGGCAATAAATAATGCCTTTTTCAGGTGTTGCATAATGCAGGGTGTCCACTGTATTGTGTTCCTGAACATGGCAGCTTTATTGCATAGAAACCCTACATCTGCTGGGACATCCTACAACCCCTGCCATGCAAAGGGACACCATAACATGGATGTTATGTATAAGTAACTTTATACAAGTCCGTATGTGGGCGATGGTGAGCAGGCTGCCGCAGAGCAATTACAATGACATGGGTAAGCAGTTTCTGTTGTGGAGAAATGTCAGGCAAGTAAAATTTATACCTCACAGGTGAAGAACCAACATTTATTGACCAACTATTTTAAGTAACTGTTTTAAAACTCATCCACAGATATTTAGTCTTCCCAAATTAAATTTGCATGTGTGCTGGTGGAGGCAGTCTGGGTCAGAGCATCCAGCAAATGTAATGCAGTTTACTTCCAGGACCCAGAACTGAGTGAGTGTAGTTTCAATTAGGGGCTTACTGGGGGGGGGGCGGGGGGGTTTATTTACCCTGGGTGGTGGAGTCAAATATTTGAAATGAGAAAAATCATTTGACTGTCAACAGATTTTAAATTACTGATCCAAACAAAAGGAAATGCAATATATGTGATTTTTTAAAATTAAATTTCTGTTAGGGGCTGTCCATGTTATGTGCCTCATATGCCACGAAATGTATTTATGCCACACATTTTAATATCATACCTGGTGTAATATTATGATCTGATGTTCAAATGGCTCATTAGTGAAAGGTACTTCGTGCATGTAATAAATATGTAAAAACTAAGCAGTTAAGCTATTTATCATGTCAAAAAGATATGCTGCAGTTGCACAAACAATAAAACAGTACACATGAGTATCACAGTTGGTACAGACATTACATGAAGGGATGTGGGAGATCTGCTTCCACTTGCATAGCTGTCAACTATGTGGATCTTCCAGCCCATATTGGCATGTGTGAAACTGTTATAGTAGACAACATCAGGCCATGTGGTATTGGGAGTGACTTCCAAGATGCCTGGTTCTCCTGCAAAAAAAAAATGTCATACATATTTGGTTTTCAAACTCTTGCTTGTTACTGAATACTTTGCTTTTCCCCAATCACTGTACTTCATTATAACAAACTTCCATTAAAACTCTCATGATGAATCTTACCGTATGTTATGTATTCAATGGAATGTTCCTGGGCAGACAGCCACATCAAGATATGAATGTTTTCCACCATTGTAGAGACTGATTTCATCCTCATCTTCAGGGTGTTGCTGGTGGCTTGGTAGAACCAAAACTGACAAATAGGTGTCATACTCTGTGTTGTGTATGTCTCTGTTTAGCCTGGGTGTGGGATAGAACACGACTTCTTTGGTTAGTGGGAGGAGTCAAGGGGTCGTTGCACTTGGCTGGGGCTGTCTGTTGCTGGTTGTGTAGAGCATTTCAGTAAACCAATTACTGGCGGCCATGTATGATTAATGAAGTCTGCCTTCCTGAAACGCTCTACATGACCAGCAACAGACAGCCCAGGCCAAGTGCAACAACCTCTTGACTCCTCCCACTAACCAGTGGGGTTGCATTCCATCCCATGCCCAGGCTGAACAGAGGTATGTACAACACAGGGTAGGACACTTAGTTTATCAGTTTAGGTTCTACCAAGGTACCAGCACCACCTTGAAGATGGGGATGGAGTCAGTCCCTGAAATAATGGAACACCTTCACATCTTGACACAGTTGTCTGCCCAGAACATTTCATTGAATTTTGTTGCCGCAAAAGCTTCAAAACTTTTGTCATGTATTGTTTACCATGACCAAAGTCTCTGAATATTGTTTGGATTCAAATGATTCAGGATAGGACTGAACAGTGAAATTTTGTTAACACAGAAATGAAAGTTCAGTTTCTATAATAGTTGGGAATTTGTTTACTACCATGGATTTTGTAGTTCTTAGTACTGTGCACCTATTCAATAATACAATTCTTGTTGCCCACTGGATTTTATTGTACACGTAACAAGTACTCTCGATATTTGCATTTTTACCCTCAGAAGATCATAGTAAGCACTGGTAGTGAAACTGAAAATGACCTTCTATGGCTCAAAATGGATGTCAGAAACTAGTTCCTGTTAGATGTGCAGTAGGAGCTAGTTGGTACTGAGAATTATATTACAAAAAAACATGGAATTGGTTCTTAGATTAATCCTGACAAATACTGCTCTTATATTTTCATATTTGCCACTTAATAATTTTACTACATTTCCTGTAATGCATTTACTGTTGTTCTCAGTAAAGTGAGGAAAGCAGTGGAGTCATTATGATAGTATACCTTTATCACATGAGAACACTAGGGAACGATTGAATTTCTTAAAAGTTGGAAAGTCGTCATCCAGTCTTCTGTCTCTTCCATTGTGACGGGCAATGCACAGAGGTCCCGCTGAAAGATGACATCATAACTCATAAGTCACTCAATTTTGTGGTAATCCACAAAGCTGTGCTTCTTATCCTTCAACATAGCAGCTCTGTATTAAAATCACAAATTACCAATGAATTTTTTTATTTGTAACACACAGACTATCAAAAATTTCAAGTTAATGCTCAAGCAAATGAGCTTCACTCCTATCAATAATGGCTTATTATCAGATGTCATCCAGTTCCCACAAATCTGCACTGATCAGTAGTATGAACTTCAGGGAAAAAGAATATGTACTTAGGTACAGATATGTTTGAGAGAAGTAGTTCTTCCAATCAACAAAGCTTGAAGCAGGCTCTTTACCTTATAATGACATGGCTTGCAGATTCAGGGTGCCAGTAAACCCTTTCAAACTCAATGTTTTGATTACAGAATATTTTATTGCAGCCCATTATAACAAAAAATATTTTATTCCTTTGTTTTGCCTTTACCTACCTGCAGTAGGGCGTGGCTGCCCTCTTCTTGTGAACTCAACACCTGCCAGGACTCTCACTTTTTTCTGGGCCTCTTCACTTAGCCTGTCAAATCCTCCATGAGGCTCATCAGTTACAATGAATGGGTGATAAGTGTCAGCACTATGAGGGTTATTACCTCCATATACTTTGAAAGCATAGGTCAACCCTCTACGCAGCCACAATTCAGGGGTCAGGTAACCATTGATGTACCATGCCAGTCCAGTGGATGTCATACCTACAAATTATACATGTTGGTGATCATGTAATGCAACTTCAATGTACCCAAGAGATATATACTTTTTTTGATACACTGTATCCATCCGTCTATCTGATACTGATGCCACAGTTTCTGGTTACAGACATGTGCTGTACCCACTTTATCACAAATGACTTACCATAAGTGAATATTTGCTGGGGAATATGAAGCCACTAATTGTACACTGAATGGCCACAAGGTGTAATTTTACGAATAATTACAGTGCCTTGGGTTTACTTGATTTGTACAACAAAGTTCTTGTAGTGACTTGTACCATCAGTCACTGAATCATTACAATCATGTAAATAAGAGTGCTGCAAAAGTGCGTAACTGTATATATACACATATTTATGCTCCTTTTGGAGACTGGAATCTTTACTAAAACAAATGTGAGGAACTCAAGCCTTGCCAGTCAGAGGTACATACCGGTAATGCCTTGGTAGCCTCGCTTTCCCCCTGATGGTCCTAGAGTGGCTGTGAATGTACGAATTGTTCGATCAAAAATCTGGCTCTTTTCCCAGGGTTTCCTGGAACATAACATTATGCAGAGATGAACTGTATTTCAGTAGTCTTTTAAGGAAAATGTACTTTTAAAATCTTTTTACTGCTGCATTCCTTAGCAACAACTGACAAACTCTTATATTTGTTTTTACTGTTCAGTTTTCTTATCAATAACTGTCAAAATGTTGTATCTGTGTTTCTGTTCTGTTCCATTGCAGTAACTGAAACACAGTTGTATTTAATCATATTAAATACAGTTAACTTCAGAATAACATGATAAACACATTTACAAACTTTATAAAAAATTCTTGTATGCTGAAAAAAATTTGAGGCTATGACAGTAGTCAGTTACTGGGAATTTGTACTATACTGAGGGCACAAAAAGAAGTACCATGGATGGTGACCATGACTGTGCTTGAGGCTTCCCTTGTCTGTCTGTTGCTGCATTTCCTTCTGTGGCCTGATCACAAGAGAATTGAAGCTCTTAAGCTAGATCACAAGGGTATATGAATATGCACTTATGGTTTATGGTGGCTTATTAGTATGGACCAAAATATTTAAGTATGCTCCACAAAATTATCTTGGGTGTGCCTGTTCCAACAACTCCTACACAGTGTGCCTTTAGGCTGTCACAGCATGTTCCAGCAAACATAGTTTTTCTGTGGGATATAGCTGCCATGCTCAGTACAGTGATAGAAGGAAGATTTTGTATAAGATGCATGTGATTCCTTTAGTACCTGAAACTCTCCTGGGTATGGGTGAAAGCAAAGCAATTGCTTTCTCTCTCCTTCCGATTAAGTTCAAGTTTTATGTTTCCCTTGGGGTAAATGTCATGGAACATGGGTTCTTTGTTGTGATTCAGCCGTCCAATAGCCCAGACAACATAAGATGATCCTTCTGTGGGATACTCCTTATCTCCAGGATCAGCTGTAGGCACACACGTATTTATAATGCTAGAAGGGTTCTAATAAATTTGTGATTGCCTGCACAAACCTTTTGAGAACAGTGGAGATGTGCAAGTTTAAAATATGCTACTTACATATGAATTAATTCCAAATATTTCTGACAGTGGTGTGTTGCAGTCTGTCATTTTGGACATTGTCCATCATCTTGGATTTTCTGATGGACACAGTTTTTTTAAACTGGATGCTTCCATCTCAAATTGTAAAGGAAGGGAACGTTCTTAAACAGTGGGGCCTGTTGGTAATAATAAGAAGAGATCCAGTTTCCAAAATGTTGTGTTCTGAACACATTGAAGACACTGGGCAGTGTTAAATAATGTTCATGTTTATAGTCATCTGTGTCCACTTAATTGGCCATGCAGTGTCAATATGTCTGGGTTTCACATTATGGGTTTCTTGATTATGACACTGTACAAATTTATTGGTGGATACCAAAGTTTCAGAGGAGCATGCTACCCCCTTCTTCAAGGCTGAATTGAGTAGAATAAATATGCTGTTAGGATGCTACATGAAACAAGTCACCCTCCTGGGGAAGGAAAGAGAAGATGAAGCCCAGTCCAGATCAGTAGGAAGATTGTGCAAGGTACTGCAGAAAAATGGCCCTTTCATTTTGAGTGGTATACATACAAACTGATCATTATTTCAAGAAGACTGGAAGTTTTCCAAGTACAGCAGTATTCCTTTAATGCAGTGTCCAGTCACCTGGAAATCCTGATAATCCTATGCTTGAGGAGAGCAGTTGCAAGGCAAGAAATTTTGCTTTTTACCGCCCCCCCCCAATGCTAAATCATTGAAACAGGCAGATCTCTGGGACATGTTCAAACAGGCCTCCAAGACTGTCTGTACATTAACTACTGTATTGTCTCCTGACTCCTTGTATCCTACTCCATCACCTTCTTCAGCTATGGGGGCACTGATGACCCTGAATAAGCAGATAAAATATGTATCCAATTGGAATGCTCCTCTGATTGGTTGTACAGCCCAAATATAGGAGCCGTAACAAGACTTTACCTGTAAGAACTTAGGTCAGTATAGGTACCGTCTGATAATTCAGAATGTTCGATAATTTTGCACATCTCCAGTCCTGTGCAAGTTGGATTAACAGAATTTTGCTGTATGTTCTTTGCTATTTTTATCTCATTATCTCTTAAATTTATTAATTGCACATAAAGTCTATTGCTGTACAAGTAGTTGTCCAGAGGCATATTCATTTTTTTACTGCACTGAATTTTTCTTCACTTAAAATTTTTATGATTTAATATATACAGGGTGTCCCACGAGGAATGTGCCAGACTTCGGGAGAGTGTTCCTTATGTTAAAGTATACCGATATAACCCAAAACACCTATGTCTAAAGTTGAACGGTTACGGAGATAATGGCCAGAGAAGTTTGAAACTTTGACAGCTGTTACACACTTATTGATTAC
>Ga0123354_10005489_pt1 | contig 18448 bp, 21 predicted proteins | sample TergutLab28metaG_2_FD_97872 | JGI IMG/M metagenome (GOLD analysis project Ga0123354, IMG submission 97872) | Labiotermes labralis P4 segment gut microbial communities from Petit-Saut dam, French Guiana - Lab288 P4 | ecosystem: Host-associated > Arthropoda: Insects > Digestive system > Gut ...
AGTACCAGGTGTATTTCCTGGGGGTAAAAGTGGCCGGTGCGTAAGGCTGACAACCTTACCACCATCCTGTGCCGTTGTCACGAAATCTGGGAACCTTAACTTCCTGGAACCCTCTGGGCCTGCCCAGGCCTGTAATGGGACTGCTTTACCTTTTTATAACATATGGAAAAGGTGGCAGTCAAAAAAGGCCTTAGATGAAGAGAGGCAGCATAAAAGTTAATACATATTTCAATGGAAGTGCTGAGATAAGTACTGCAAGGCACAGCAAGAATGTGACAAAATATTTCACCATATGATAAGGAGTGACTGGAATGACCACATATGCAAATTTAATTACTGTTCATAGCTTACTTATGCTATAATAAATTTTTAAAAGTATAAAGATCATAACACTCACACTGCAGAAGTAGAACTGGGAGGATAATATTAAAGCTGGTCTTAAAATAGGGTGTGAGAGTGTCAACTAAATGCAGCTGGCTAAAGATGTGTTCCACAAATGGGCTGTTTTGAACAGAATGATGAACTATTAAATTCCAGGGAATTTCATCATCATCTTCATAACTACATTACAAGTTTTTCAAGGACCCTGGAAATAGTCACATAAACAATTTTGTGGAGTCAGTTACAGGATTTCCTGTCAGTATTTTTGACATGGTCCATTGAATGAATAAAAGAAAAAAAGGTAAAGCAATCACTGTACAGGCCTGGAAAGGCCCTGAAGGTTCCAGGAGTTTGAGGCTTCCAGATTTCATGACAATTGGCACATGAAGTTGGTGAGGTCAGCCCTACACACCAGCTGCCTTAACCCCCCAGAAAATACTCCTGGTACTCATTTCTGTTAAAGGCTGAGTCAACCCCAGGACCATGGTGTGACCAGAAGGATTATGTCAATGAAAAATTCCAATGACACCATCAGGATTCAAACCCATGATCTTCCAGCTTGTAGCACAGTGCCTTAACCAACCACACCATGCGTGTCCCAGTTGGATAAAAGTGATGTATATTTCAGAGTTTGGTTCCATCTCCATAGCCAGGTAAAAGGAAAGGACTGTTTCATACATATGTTTCCCATACTGCAATAGCTGTTGTTTGCATAGCTATCTGTATGGACAGCAGTATGGAAGAGATAAGTGAAATTCAGATTTCAGTCACCTGAATACTGCTGGTCAGCTAAAAAGTGTCGCACAATTATTAGTATCGGTAATATTGTTACAGATCACAAGTTGATCTTTTATGTGAGGCAGTTCTCGGAACCAAAACCGTGTTGAGTGGAACCACTGTGTGACACTGTTTCAACACAGCTGCATGCCCCTACAGTTGTCTTACTCTCATATTCTGGCAGATATTCTATATATCTTCACTGGCACATCTGCTAAGTAAGGCAAGACTGTGGGTGCTGGCATGTCCTCTTCAGTTGCTTCCAGATCCGTTATTTCTGAAACAAGTGAGAGTGTAGAAACTGTACTGCATCAAACACTGCATGAGGAGCATGTTACAAGGCCACTGTACTTACTCAAAAGTTGCATAAATGAATCCAGTGTTTCCTGGTTACGAACTGTACAAGCCAAAAGTAACACACAGGACCTCCTGAATAGAAAATGGCTGAATGCTTGGCACAGCACTGGGAACAGATTCAAGTCATACACCACATCTGAAACCCATCACCCAAGAATCTATAGACTTCTTGCTAAAATTGCAAACATGGAGATTCAGTTTATTCTTTCAACAAGATTTGACAAAATAATGTGTTAAATTCAGCCAGAACATACAAATTTTCAGATGACAAGAGCTGTACCAGTTGCACCAACACAAATGTGCAGTTGGCAGGTCTGCTTGCAACACCTACACAGCTAAGTGCTTTTCTAATCCACTGGATCACACAGTAGACACACCTGCAGCTAGGACAACCTCCGGAGACAACCGATCCACTACATCGCTCACTGGAACAGCTTCCCATGGAAGGTTAATCACACCAATTTCAGCATTATTACATCTTGTCCTCAGCAGTATATGACACCTGTTGCATATTTCACTCTGTTCATGATCACTAGACAGTGACATAACATTGGTTTTGTTATATGCATGTTCCATGACTGCAATCTGTTCATCACTTTCCCCAGGAACTTGGTCATTGAGCCCTGTCACATTCAGCAAAATGTTGGATTGCAGCATGGACAGTACTGCTGGGTGGCAGTCAGAAAACCAGTAGCTGGATGGTTTGCAGTGCAAACTGACACACAGTCCTGTGACACCAACCCCTGATCCCAACTCCAGTACACGCTTGTTATGCAGGAATTTGCAGTTAGACAGGCACCACTCAGCCAGAGCCATTGCAGCCTGTAACATTACAGAAATCGAGTAGCTAGATAGCTGGCAGGACATACACTGACACAGACTGGCACGACAAATTCATGAGCTCAGCTCAGCACACTGTAGGGCTGTGGAACTTCTGCTAAAATCTCTCTCTATCCACATACATAACACATATAACAAGAAAGAATGCTGAACAGATTTTCATGACATTTTATACTGGAAACCTCTGCTGTAACGTTTTGAGCCGTGGATATTGCATAAATTTAATGGCCAATTGTAAGACCTACACATGTTTCTGCACATATTTCAAGTAATACTCAGTATTTAGTAAGTGAAGTAGAGAGGAATGAAGTACATACTGTGTTTAGTATATCTCTTCATTAAATTCTGCAATTTTTTAGATGATTAAAAAAGATGTTTTATATATATATATCTGAACTTTTAGATTCAACAATCAGTTACTGTCATTTTTAGTGTATACAGAAATTATCAAAATCTGTTGACGGCAATAATAATTAAATAAAGTTTCTTCCTTAAATTGATAGGTTTATTGTAAATAAATGTGCACTTACTGAAAACGTATTTGAATGTGTTGGTACAATTATCAAGACAACCAAATACAGCAGACTTTTCAGAACTGTTACACTAAGCACACATTTCCATTATGTTATGACAGATCTTGCAGTTAACATTGAATTAATAGGGAATATCCTCATGAATGGTGGATGAGTATGGATGTGGAAGGAACTGGTCATGATATGTTTTAAGGTAAGGTATGGATATTATCATAGTGTTGTCTGGAGAGACCCAGGAATATTTGCAGAACTTATATCAAATAGTAGGAAAACCAGCTAAGATTCAAAATGAGTAACTGCTAAACATAAATCTAGTGTTATTACTAGACCTTCATCCATTATGCATTACCTCATTACAACTAAGTTACAAAAGCTGTTAGCTTCCAAACACAATAGGACTGTACGTATCATTAGTAGAAGATAGATTCATACAAGTATTTATGGTATGGAACAATATTTGTAATATAGTAGGATTACATCCACACTTCAGCACAGATCTTACAGTCCTCCTGCTCCCATCACATGGCTGTAGCTGCTATGTAAGCAAACGAATACTGGCACCTTCACCACTCCGCACATACACACTGATTTACACGCACATGATTTCACACACTCTCCTGATTTGTGATATAATCCAAGGCTCACTAATGTTACCTGCACCTGAAGCTAGAGACTTGGTGCAATTAATTGTGCTATACCTCCGTGGCCTTAGTCCGCACGCGAACTATACCGACAGAGCGGCCGCCACCGGTCGGCGAAGTTAGTGCCAACTTTTGCAGATAGAGGGGTGTCATGTGGTCAGCGCAACGGGTCCCCACAGCAGTTAATCTCTGTTTTCTAGACCTGGAGCTGCTACTTTTTTCATTCAAGTAGCTCCTCAATTGACCTCACGAGGCTGAGTGGACCACATTCCAGACCCACTCCTACTCAGAAAATCTGGTAGCGCCGGGGATCGAACCTGGGACCTCTGTATCTGTAGCCAGAAACTCTGACCACTAGACCACAGAGGCGGTCTTGTGCTATACCTAGGAGACTGAATTATAAACTGGGCACTGTTCCAACTGTATGTTGAAGTCCACATCTATATATAATTTTAACCATGCTATATCTGTAACACATCCCATGTGTATATATGTTTTAACCATACTATATCTGTAACACTAGGATGGTGCATAAAGTTCCTGAAACTTTCCAAGTAATTTAACTGACAGTGTGTTCTTGTGAGAAAGTTCCCATGGAATTGTATTAAACAAATTTAAAAATTACTGATTCAAGAAACACCGTTGGGTCATAAAATACATAGATGGTATACACAGCAAGATCAGTCATGTTGTGAGCTGAGCCAAAGCACAGTTTTGCCACTATGCCTGAGCACTGAGTTTCCTGCCCCCCCCCCTCATGAATCAGCAGTGATGAGAAGTACATACTCTTGCTGTATTCACACATGACTCTGTCCTGTGCCAAGTTTCCTTTATTTAGGACATGGGTAAGTGTATATCTGAGCATTCAGTGTCCTATATGCATCTTACATTAAGCGTACTCCCATGACAAAATTGCTCTCGAGCTGTGCACTCTTTGCAACTACATGATCCAGTAACCAGACTTAATTTCTGTAACTCTTATCCACAGTTTTCTGCTACCACCATCTAAGGTATGCAACAGACCTGATCTCTGTTCCAGAACTTCACAGTACTACAAGTACTAGGAAGAGAAAACGTACAAACAGATATTGGTCAGTACCTGCCAGCTACACAGGCCTGTAGTTCCCTGTGATATCAAACTGTTGCTTTCTTCAATTGTAATGGTACTACTGTTGTCCATCACAAAATGCCTGTAGTGGGTACTAGATGCAGCCTTAGGTCCACTCAGAAGACAACAGTACACAACATACAGTTCATCCAGAATTTCTTGTCCATGACTTTCTAGCTGGAACAAGTCACTACAGTTAGACATGCCACATTAATGGGATAATTTCTGGCCACATGAACTGTAAAAAATGCAACATAATTAATATGGCAGGCCTTTCAACACATTGTGTAGAAAGCAGTCATGCAGTCTTGCACATGCTCAGACATGTGCTTCTGTATGACACCTCACTACAACATAAACATTTTTAATAAACATGAAAAGTAAATTTATTCTTCATAACTGTGGGTTTAGTGAAGATGGTGATAATATGTTTTAATCTTGGATATTTGATACTGTGAGGATGAATGGAATGGAACCTAAATTCAGAGGAAATAAACAGTGAACTCTGTACATAGCAATAATGTTAGAATTATGATATACATAATTAAACATAGACAGTTCACTGACAGGATGGTTGTTACATGGAAGGGATAAGGAATGAAGCAGTTTTTGCCTATTGGAGGTATAATCTCAGAATTAATTTGGGAATACATCAACAAAGAACATAAACTTAATATATTTTACTGTGAATTACCAAAATGTATTTCCACTGAAAATAAGATTTATTTATATGAAACAAAGAATCTTACATTTGTGTCCCATTAACACTGTTGTAACCCACCCTATCATCCAACAGTAACTTACCTTTACTGTTCTCCTTGTAACAATGTCAGTATTATACATAAGCATGATTAATAACCCCACATTTTCCTCTAAACTGACACAACACATGGAATGCATGTGTACAGATGTACTCCAAACTGCAACACACTGGTCATGACCTACAGCAGCTCCATTTAAGCATGCAATTATGCTTTATAGCTACAGTTACATTTCAAAACACTGTCTCAGTAGCTGAATACTATACCTGATAAATAAGTGATAATTATGAACCATCTATTTACCAGGCAAAAACTTGCAGTGACAATGCACATCTCTGTGTACAAAACAAGTGCAGTAACCATTTGGTGCTAAACGTTTTATATATATGTAATATGAAGTATGATGCTCAAAACACCAAACATCATACCAATACAAGCTCCCATTTAAATTTTGGTACTCTGCAGATCACTATAGGCATTTAGTACCGGTGCATCACACTGTTAATACATGTACAATGTATGTACAGAGCCACCAGTAATTATTGAGTTACATATGAATAATTACCCTGATGATGGCCAAGCACATGTCAAACATGTTGGACACAACACCATAAACAAGTACAGGAAATTTTGTCTTAATTAAACCAACACCTAATGCACCATCTGGTTTGATATAATGACAATGGAATAAAAAAAGAAAATGAACATAATGCACGGTATGTACAATATTAAGTTCAAGTACAGGAAAGTTTGAAACAATTGTCTAGTGTACAGAGATCGTATTGTATTAATTTTCAAAGTGATACTTACGTTTAAAACTGTATTTCTTGTACGATTATTAAACATCACATTTCAATTACCAGAGTTTTACCCCAGTAAAGGAACCTGTAGACCTGTCCATTGAATGACCAGTTATGGGCTTCTGGTATTGTTGTCTTGTGCATGGTTGTCAACATTTCAAAGAAACTTCTTGACACACAGACATAAAGAAAGATGCAGCAGATTCATTCAACCACATTCATGACAATGTGGCAGCACAGCCTAGGAGATCACAATATGCTAACTTACTTCTTTTTTCAGGTATCTGAAGATTACCTAAACATGTATCTTCTCATTGACCAAAACTATCTAGCCAGTTCCTACCATACCATAATTGGAATAAAAAGTTGCCCCCCACCCCCCAAAATGGAGTCTAGTTGGCACATACTTACACAGATATTTACAGTTAGCATGTTTGAAGTCACTTATGGGTAAATTTACCAATGTCAAATAAAAAGCAAAACATTCATTTTAAACTGGCTGCAACATGAGACTGGATGAGAATGTTTTAAGGCAATAAAACTACAAAAATGAATACTTTATTGATGATGTCTTTGAGGAATGTAAGTTGGTAGGATAACTTCAGAGGAAACTTCTTCACCAGTGGAAGGTTCACTGTATTCTCCAGTAGCAACTTTTGAATCAATGGGCTGCTATCACTGCTGCTGCAGTACAGTTGATGTAACAAGGTGCTCTGCACACACAACAAAACAGATTTACAGTACCTACCATGATGTACCTTGAAAACAATAGTGTATGATTTGAGTAGTTACCCTGCTTCACAAATGACATTTTTTTATACAAACACAAACCATAACCATCCATATCACTGAGAAATTAACTAAGTGCAACACATTTTAAACTGTCCTCTGGGTAATGCAGAAAAATTGTTCCACTTTTTTACAGGCTTATTTTGCTACTTATCTTAGATTTCATTGGTCAATATTCCCTCTGCAAAGCCTTTCCTCTTAAACCTGCTCATGGTAATGGAATTACCAATTATAGATGTAAAACCCAGCAACCAATTTTGTGCTAGGGTGTACCCTTATCATTGTATGTCACTGTTTCCATTAGTAAAAGTCCCTTTTTAAGCCTCTGCTAAGTAAAAAAAAAAATAGGCCTCTAAGTCCAGTATGGTGTGTGTACATGTGGATGTCCCCATTACAGTGGAGTGCCATAAAATTTGTTTTGTAGTTTTCGCAGTGTGGCGATGTGGTTGAAGATTTATGCTGGATATGACACTGCCTCACGGAGTAATTGGTTCACGTTTTGAAAGAACGCAATGCTTACAGTAACCAATTCTGTGCCATGCTGCACCCTCACTGTTGTATTTCATTCTTTCAATTAGTACAAGTCTCTTTAGGCTTCAAATAAAAAAAAAATATATATGGATGTAAGATCAGTATGGTGTGTATGTGCACGTGCAGACGAATGGCATAAAATTTATGAGTTTTGTTGTTTTCACAGCGGTGTAGATGAAAATTTATTATTGGATATGATACTGCCTCACTAAGGGGTTAACGACGTTTCGAAAGAACGCAATGCTTTAGTCTTCAAGCGTAAGAGTTCCAGGAAGAACATCCTTCTCGGATCTCTTAACACTCTTGAAGATGAACAAATACGCTCTCCACTCCGAGGATCATGTGACGATACGTAGACCTTGGTTCCACGCATTATAAAACCGTGTTCATGCAAATACTACTTGCAACATCCTGCAATTAATAAAGTTGTTCCAGAATGGGCCGTAATCAGTTAAAATAAGCATGTTATTCACCTCCCAATGCATTATCTTAACCGACGTGGCACATAAAAATTGCTTTTTAATACAACATAAACTTCGTCTTAAAAATTCACTTTCGTCTAATACCTCACTCATACTGACAATTTATAATATACATATATCAGGGGTAAACTTGATAATCTGTAGAGGTATAGGTGTGTAGATAAGTGTTCATCCGTGGAAACTTGTAACCAATCTGTGGGTCATACGGCTCTTATCCATGGCTCATATGTCTTGCGATGAGTGCCATGTCTGCGGTTGGAGGTCTGCGATTGCATGCTTTGTGTGTAATACTTATAGATTTGGTGACATAAGTGTCTATTTTGCAGTGTTACACTGCGGAAATTAAGAAATTAGTCTATCAATGTCTGTAATCACTAGTTCTGTATCTGGTCTTACTTCAATTTTGAAGAGTCCAGGAATTCGAAGGCGAAATACAGAACAACGTGTTCGCTTCAGGCTGTCCAAAAACCTTAAAACAGTTTTACTCGATTTTATCAGCCGGAAGAACATAAAAGCGTATGAAGAACTGATTTATATGATTAGAGACGGAGATGTTGACGTAAGTATGTTAAAACACGAAGGGACGCGTGATGAATGAATGAATTTGTAATATGTAGATTTCTTCGGGTGGCATGTTGGCAGAAAACCAGTTAATGCAATGGAACCTGCCGTAACGGAACCGCAGGGGACCGGAATTGTTTTCCGTCGGCGGCAGTTTCGTTTGGTACAGGAACAGGAAATCTGGCAAGCGGTCTGCTACAGTTTTAATCATAATCATCAGTCATTTATTTAGTATTCCAGAGATCCACTAAAGTGGATATAGAATTTGTCAATAGATAACAACAGACACTGTACAGAATGAGTCACTACAGTAAAAATACATATAATAATAATAATAATTTTTTATTATAATACATAAATAAGTCAAATCAAGTTTATACAAAGAAACGTGATCAGCTCGGAATATATGATCAGAGAGTACGCACATAATGTACTTAGAAACTTAAAAGCAAACCATGTGTATTAGCATAATGCCCATTGACAGAATCTTAAATCAATGCACCACTATAATAAGGAATCTTGTAATAAAGTGCATAATTCACAAATGACTAAGGTACTCTTCCATTGTATACAGTAAGTGTATACAAATTTTTTTCAGAGCAATTTTAGATTTTTTTTTTTTTGTTACCAGCAACAGTTTTAATCTCCAAGGGCAGATTATTAAAAAATTTTTATCCCTGAATAATAAGCTTCTTTTTGATAAAAGATTAAGTTTGATTGAGAAAGTTATAAGTTATTCCTTTGTCTAGTGTCTATTGTGATTTTTAGTGTTTGTTAAAAAATTTTTTTGTTTTGAACTATGAACATTAATAAAGGTAACATATATTGTGATGTCAAAGGCAAAATTAGTAATTTCTTAAATAAGTGTCTATATGAAACTCTAATCCCACATCCTTCTGTGATTCTAATTGCTTTTATTATTATTATTATTATTAATCTAAAAATTATAGAACTGTGCGACAAGTTTCCTCAAAATATAATTCCATAGCTCATAACCAAGTAAAAAAAAAGCATAATAAATCATTTTTAATGATGAGGCAGACATGTATGTTTTGGCATTTCTAATTATATAGTAAGCTGTACTTAATTTTTTCGCAAGTAAATCAATATGATTATCCCAAGACAAGAGTATTATCCATTGTCACCCCCAGGAATTTTGTGTAGGAGCTGTTGGTGATAAAGCCTATTTTTAAGTTAACTGTCATATTTCTCTTAGTTGAAAAGTGTACAGAGTTTGTTTTATTGAAGTTTAGAGATAATTGGTTAGCTCTCAGCCATTTATTTAAAGTTGTAAAAACTATATGAATGTTTTTGTTAAAATCTATGAGATTAGTGTGAGCAAATAAAATACTAGTATCATTAGCAAAAATTATAAGTACTGAAGTTTTATTTATAATCTTGGGTAAGTCATTTGTATATAAAAGAAAGAGTAGAGGTCCCAAAACAGAACCTCGTGGCACTTCATGTCTTACTTTAGCCCAATTTTAAACTTTATTACTGTTCTCGCTTTCTTTATATATTGCCGTTCTACAGTATCTGTTATCCAGATTAGATTGATGTAGTGTAAGATCCTTGTCACTAATTCCATAGAATTTCATTTTAGATAATAGGATATCATGATTAACACAATCAAGTGCTTTATCTAAATCACTGCAAATCCCTCCTACAAGTAGTTATTGCTCATAGCATTTAAATTTCAGTTGTTAGATAAATAGGTACAGGTATTTAGTCAATAACACAACAATTTTATCTAATGATGTTTATTAGAGGATAACAACTACATGTTTCAGCCTATTCCGGCCATCTTCAGGTTTTCCTCTGAAAGAGTATTGGTGCTTTATAACGTTTATGCTGTTATGTCACAATGATGAGATCTCATCATCTGTGGTATTTATTATTATTACTACAAAGAAACGTGGCGGTGAGGAGTTTCTGTGATGTGGATATGCGCTAGCTTGGGGTGCAAAGCTCGCGTAAGTGTCTATTGTTGCAACTGTCCTTTGTGGGTTTCCGGCTTATCTATCCTTCCTCGATGTCTAAAGCTAATGAGCGTTAGCTATGGGTTCTGTGGAAAGGAGAAAACTAATAAAATGGTGTGTGTGGGTTGGTAACTCGTGCAATGAGTCCCAATTGAGTGGGAATTAAAAATCTATACTTACTCGCACAAGTTACCAACCCACACACACACCAACACATACCATTTGATTAGTTTTCTCCTTTCCACAGAACCCATAGCTAACACTCATTAGCATTAGACATTGAGGAAGGACAGACAATAAGTCAGAAACCCACAAAGGACAGTTGCAACGATAGACACTTACGCGATCTTTGCACCCCAAGCTAGCGCATATCCACATCACAGAAACTCCTCACCGCCACGTCTCTTTGTAGTAATAATAATTAATACCACAGATGATGAGATCTCACCATCGTAACATAACAACATAAACGTTATAAAGCACTAACACTCTTTCAGAGGAAAACCTGAAGATGGCCAGAGTAGGCCGAAACATGTAGTTGTTATCATCCTCTAATAAACATCATTAGATAAAATTGTTGTTATTGACTAAATACCTGTACCTATTTATTTATACACACAACGCGGATGGCACATTTCAGAATCTCAGTTGTTAGTTTATGGGTTGCATTATCAGTCCTCAACCCTAATCTGAAACCATATTGTTCGGTGCTTAATATATTATATTTGGTGAGGTGTTTTAAAATCCTTCTCTGCATTAGTGTTTCAGATATTTTTGAGAATGATGTTAAGAGTGGTACAGGTCTATATTTAGATACATCACACCTGTCATCATTTTTATGTAGTGGTTTTATTATTGTGTTTTTTAATCTATCAGGGAATACACCCCAAAACAGCATTTTACTACATATGTAATTTATTGGAGAACTTATAAAAGGGCCGCTTAGTTTTAGGATCTTTGTGGAAATCTCGTCGTACCCATATGAGTTTTTTGTTTTGAGGGATTTTATAATTCATTCAGTTCCTTTTGTTGACATGCATTTACATTCCATACGTGGGTAAGGTTTATTAAGAGCTTGTTCCATGTAGTGAGTATGATTATCCACACTATTGTCATCATCATTAATGTCTTTTAACATTTTCTGCAATAGCAACAAAATACACATTAAAAGTTTCAGCAATACTTTGTTGATCTGTGATTTTTTTACCTTCAACATTTAGAGCTTGTACTTCACTTCATTTTTCATTTCTTCCAGATTCTTTATTTATTATACCCCATGTAGTTTTAACTTTATTATGGGAGTTTAGGATTAATTTGTCATGTTCAATTATTTTTGCCTTTCTTATAATTATAGACAGAATTTTAGTGTAATTCTATAATAAGATGCAAGAGTAGCATTATTATTAATATGTAATTCCTTATATAATTCTCTTTTATAGTTGCAGGAAGTTATTATTCCTGGTGTAATCCATGAATTTTTTTCATTTTACTCTTTGCCTGAATTAGGGAAAAACTAGAGTAGTAAATTAAAAAAAAAATATGTTTAGAAAAGAGTTAAAAAATCTTATTAACATCATTCCCATCAATAATCGGTTCCCATGTTTCGTGACTTAGTTTCAATTGGAAATCTGCTATGGTGTATTTATTGATTTTTCTTTTTCTGTCCTGTATTTAATATTAATAACTGGGCATCATGATCTGAAAGTCCATTTATGAGAGCGTATAAATTGTATTTGCCAATGGTGGATGTCGATGAAAACATTGTTAATGGCTGTTTGGGAATTCAGGCCAAATCTAGTAGGAAATTCAGCTATACCCGCAAGATTATAAGAGTGTAATACAGCATTAAGTTGGCTCCTTTGATTATTATCTATTAGATAATTTACATTTACATAACCACATATGACAATGTTGTATTTGTTATTATAGAGTTTCTGCAAGATCAAGTCTAATCGTTTAAGAAAATTTGTAAAATCACCCCTTGGAGATCTATAAATAGTCAAAATGCATAATTTATCAAATGTTGAGTCCAGTTGAATTGCTCAAGCTTCAATGTAAAGGTAAAGGGATCCGTTACAGGCCTGGTGTGGCCCAGAGGGTGGGTAGAGGTATAGCTCTACTCTTCCATGACCGCGGCACTAGAAGGGGGTTAGTGGTCAGTAGCACGCCCTGGCCGCACTTTACCCCCGGGAAAGACCCAGTACCCATTTTACAGGAGGCCAGGTGGGCCCCAGGGCCGGTCTGGATGGGTGGAAATTCTTGTCCCCACCGGGATTCGATCCCGGACCGTCCAGCCTGTAGTCAGTTGCTATACCGACTGACAAGCTTCAGTGTCCCTATCTATATTGTACTCATCAATACTTATGGTGGTATATTTTAAGTTTCTCTAAACAAATATATTGACACCTCCTTTAAGAAAAGTTTTTCTACAGTAGTTTGCCCCTAATGAGTAATTTGTTAAGTGAATCAATTGTATTTCAGATTCACTCAGGTGGTGTTCTGATAAACATAAAATGTGTAGGAGATCATGATGTAAATGACAGGATAGTTCATTAAACTTTTTACCTAAACCTCTAATATTCTGATGAAAAGGTTTTAAAGTTTTATTTTGTGGAACCTGACTGGAATCTTGGACTAATGTGTGTTCCACATTTATTGTGTCATTACTCACTGGAGCCTCAGGTTGCATATCATTGATATATGATGTAACTTACCAATATTTATTTGAGAATGGTACTATTTTTGTACTGTAATTCCATGTTATGTGGTTATTTGTAAATGTTCCATTATCTAGAAGTTTACTACCCTTGTTGTGACTGATTGATGTATCAGTTACATTATTAGTAACTACTCCATTATCCATAAAAAAATCCTCATTCCTCGTGGTTAGATTCCATTTTTATCTGTTTGGTATTCTTACTTCCTTGAGATTGTGTTCTTTGTTAACATCATTTGTTAAGTTTTCCTTAGCTTCCTTCTGAGCAGGGTCCCTTTGATTTTCTTCCCATTTCAGAATGAAAGGTGTTTCTTCTTTTCATGACATTACTTTTTTATGTTTTCCCCTATCAGTTTAGCCATCTTTTTCTTTCCCAGAGATATTTAGGTGCAGTCCATGGTATGTGAAATCATTCTTACTTAAGTTTGCGTGTATTATTTTCTCACCAACATTGCCAACCTCACCAGAGGCTCAATTAACCACAATTTGATGATTTTTCATAATCTTCTATTATATTCCCTAAATTCACTCATCCCCAGCTTTTTGGGCACTTCTTTTGCATGTTTCCTTATTATTCCACATATTGGAAGGTTTCTGGCACTTGCACTTAAAAATCACTACCACACCATCTCATTGCCTTATTGATTTCCACTTTGTGTTGTTTCCATTTCATTGAGCCCTTACTGCAATGTAGCCACTGATTTTTCATTTCTGATGTGGCTTTTAATGTGCCATACAATTTGAGTTTTCCCAGTGTTAAACTTTGACACATTTTGTTTTACTGTCAAATTATCTTTTTCACTTGCGTCTTTTGGATATATTACCATAAAGGTATGGTTGTCCTTTTACGTACGGGCTCACCTTTCTTCCACCAAGACTGCTTATATTGTTTTAGGTGGAAGTTTGAACTCTCGTAAGATTTATAAAATCACAAAGTTACGCTGGGCAGCACATGTAATCAGAATGGACACAATAAGAACTGTTTAAAAATTAACTGAATGAGAACCATGTTCATCAAGACCAGTAGGAAGACCAAGACTGAGATGGCTCAAACAAATAGAAGAAGATGAAAGTGAGAAATTGGAGAGAGAAGTGTAAAGATAAGAGGACTGTGGAACGAAATCGTAAAGCAGGCCAAAACCCACCAAGGGTTATAGCACCAATTGAAGAAGGAGGAGGAGGAGGAAGTTTGAAGCTGTTAGGAAATGCTACTTTTTTGGGTGTGAGTGAGTGAGGTTCAGATTCCCCAAGTGTGTTTGTGCTTGTGACTGTTATGCACAAAAATTACTACATACTCTAGAGTGGCACTCACTCTCTGTCAGTAAACCAATGTATTCAGGACTAGTGCTACATAGAGGTCCGTTTACTGATCTATTCAACCAACAACTTTGGCAGCCCTCAGCCCAAACCCTCCTCCTACTCTTCTACTGGCTTAGCTGTGTTTCCTAACAGTATCTCTAACTGCTGATAAGCAATAGGCAGATATGCTGAAGGTATAGTAAGGAACAAAATTAAATAATGACATAAAGTATTTTTTTTTTTCTATAAAGCCATGTTTTTGCTTTCTGCTCTGTGTTAGTTTCCGTTCATTGAAGTTGGTTTTATAACATATATTATGCAAGATCCTTAGGACTAAAGGTTTTTCACTTAAGTCATGTTGCTGTTTTGTCCAGGTGCCGTTATGACGGGTTTTACTGTATAAAATTTACTGTAGTTGAACAGATATGTTTGTAGGTTCATAGCTACCCCATTTGTCATCATTGCTCTGCTATGAAGGGCTGGATCTTGAGGTAGAAATACAGGATAAAAAATGCAGTAATGTGTGGTTATGTTAAATTCTTCTCAAATGTTGGGAGTTGACAGTGTGTAGTGGCCTTTCAGGTGTTAAGTAGTTACAGGTTAATGAGTTATGTCACTGTTTTCCAAACTTTTTTTTTCTGTTTAACCCTTTTGGTTTGCATAAATCTTGACATCACCCCAGAGCAATATAAGACGTGTTAAAAATTAAATGTAGTAGAACTTGTTGGTGTTATTCTAAAATAAAAGAGAAGACTGATTACAAACACAGCATTGTAGAATAACAGACTTAATTTGTTGGTTTTCAGTGATGTGTATTGCAGCCTGGTAAATTTAAGGTTGCCACAGTGATTTTGCTGGAGAAAAGATTCTTTTGACATTTTATGGAATCTGTTGTAATTTGTTTGGTTTGTGATACGTAACTTCATGCATTTCGTTTGGTTATCATTTGAACTGTCATAATGGAGGGTGTTTCACAAATGTAGTTTAACTGTACCAGTACAATGTATCTCACAATTAAAGCATCTTACTGCCTCATTTGAGAATATATGGGTACCCACATTGAACAGTTTTGGAAAAAGTGAACTTTTTCCTTTCCATGCCATGAAGGCATATAGGGGGAGTAGAGGTATAGCATGACGCATTCTTAAACTCCACACTGGATCAATCAAGGTGAGTGGTAAAGTTTATGTCCTGCCAGTTTTATCCCCCCTGTGAAGAGAAGATGGATACCTGTTGAATAGGAGGCTGGGTGAGCCTCAGAATCAATCAGGACATTTTGGAGAAGAGAAAAATCTCTTGGTCCTGTCAGGAATCTAACCCCAGACTGTCCAGCCTGTAGTGTAGGTATTGAGGTTGCTCAGAGCACAGTTTAGGAACTGGTTGCTTGGATGATTTACTGTGTTGCAGTGAAATTGAATAAACAGTGTCACTTTCCTTTCCTTCAAAATTGCTACGTCCCATGCCCTGTCATATCTCCATTCACAGCATTCCAGACTCATGCCATGTTCAGTTGTAGTGTCACATTTCACTTGAGGGCAATATGCTGAGTTATTTTGTTTTATTTTAGGACAATAACTTCATGCAGTTACTGACAGAGTTACAGGAATGTATTTCTCTTATGGACAAGAAGTTAAGCCATTTTGTTGAAGCTCTATTGGTGAGTAGTGACAAGTTGAATGAGACATTGTCTTGCTTCTGGGGCTGTAAGGGTAGTTGAGTGCATTTTGTCCAATTCTGAAGTTAACAAAACACACACACATACATACATATATATACAGTGTGTCCTGAAAGTTACTGTACTTGCATTGTAGGGGAACACTGCTGTATTTATATCCAGTTACCAGCAGAAAGTGACAGTGGTGAGTTACAGAAATTGTTGAAATTGTTGCCCACCAGTTTCAGTGGAAATTCAATATCTCTTAAGCACAGGTTCACAAATTCTGTACCAAGTTAAGTTTTCCACTATTTAGGTACAGTGATGTTTAGGATGCTCTCTGTGTATATGTGTGTGTGTGTGTGTTGGGGAGGGGAGGATTGTAGTTGTGTACAGGCACTTTGCTGCACAGAGCATGCTGTTCAGTTTTTAAAAATACATCCACTTTTTGTTGACTTTTATTTTGGTGGAGGGTGTCAAATAATAGTGAAGTGATCATGCAAAATGGGTTTTACTTTGGTGTAAAAGTGACATAGTTTAAAAGTAGCACCAAGTACATGGATACATACAGTGCAGTGCAGTGCAGAAAGTAGAATGCTTTTAAAATTGTTTTGTTTGTTTCAGATGGTAGACTGGGTGCATCGGAATAGTGAGATTGTGAAGAAATTTCAGGGGTTTCTGTTGGAATTGCTATCAGCCCACAGTTATTATACAAAAAGTGCCCTTGAGAAATTAATGCCAGTTTTCAAATCAGGTTTGTTTTTGTTACATAACAGACAATCAATACTTAAACTGATCCATTGAATCTTCATTCAGAAGACTGAAAAATAGTTCTCTCTATTCCAGTAGCAGAGAGATTTAAAAATGTTTATCATAAAAAATGCCATAGTGTACAATAGTTTGTATTTTATTTCAAAGCGTTGCTGTGCAGGATGCATAGCGATGTAAGCTGAGACAACTCAACCAGTAAATTGTCTGTGGACTCATTAACCCTGCCCACAGTTCTAATTTTTCTTGATCACTACATGCAAACGTGTCTGGTGCTTGCCAAGCTTCCTCTCATATGAAAATCAGGGGCTCTGTCCCAAAGGGTAACATTCTGTCAATGTGAAGCTGGTCATTATGCTCCATTAAGCACTGAGGTCAAGAGTGTATGGAGCTCTACCATTGCAGTCCCCATAAGTCTTCATAGCCAAGCATTTAGACACTGGAACGTTACATGTAGTAACTTAGTGTATATTAGCATACAGTTCCTATTATACTCTCTTTTTCAGTTGGCTGTGAAAAGGAATGGATCAATGGAGTTCCAACAGAGGAGGAGATTGTAGTGTTTGGTCATGCTCATGGTGTCTTGAGAGTTCTGCTGCAAGTGTTGCCAATGTAAGTGGATTCTTCATTGCCTGAATATGAGATTTTGGTTCAAACATGTTCTTCTGTATGTCTTACATATGTGTAAAACTGTAACAAATGAGAACACTGCAAATCTTATAAGTGCAGAGGACTAACTTACTGGGGAGGAAGAGTGGGTGAGAGGTAGCATATTCAGATATGTGGAACATGAAGGGGAGGTGAGAAATTAATTCAAAATTTTTATTGGCAACCTGAATGGAAGTGATCACTCGGAAGATGTAGGCATAGAATGGAGGTTGATACTGCAAGATCTTAAGGAAGAATAGGGTACGAGAATGTGCGGGAGATTGAACTGGCTTCAACTAGGTTATAGTGGTTAGCTGTTGTGAACATGGTACTTAACTTTTGTTAAACAAAATGCAGTGACTTTCATGAAAAGATTAGTGACTTATGTTCTCAAGAAGGACCCTGCGCAGTGATGTAATTGAGGTCAGGACATGTTTTGTATTTTAATAATGTTGATTCTGTGTAACATGTATTACTTACTATTGGAAAACCAACTGCTTGCATTTACCAAGTATGTAAGTTACATACACATGATTCGCTTCTACATGTTCGGCTGTCAGCTGCCATCATCAGGGAGTAACAACTGGGATATAAGTTGCTTGTCCTCATAAATATATTGAGAGTCAAGACTATATTAAAATTTGAATACTGTATGCGGAACCTTTTGTCTTCCAGGTTGCTATCCAAAAATTTAAAGATCAAGATACATAGAACTATAATTTTGCCTGTTGTTTTGTATGGGTGTGAAGCTTGGTCGCTGACATTGCGGGAGGAAAGGAAGCTGAGGGTGTTTGAGAACATGGTGTTGAGGAGAATATTTGGA
>Ga0123354_10005493_pt1 | contig 18445 bp, 9 predicted proteins | sample TergutLab28metaG_2_FD_97872 | JGI IMG/M metagenome (GOLD analysis project Ga0123354, IMG submission 97872) | Labiotermes labralis P4 segment gut microbial communities from Petit-Saut dam, French Guiana - Lab288 P4 | ecosystem: Host-associated > Arthropoda: Insects > Digestive system > Gut ...
AATGATCTCCTGATGATGAGCTTCCCGAATGCTCGAAACATGTAGAGAATAAATGACGACTACCCATGAAAATAAAGGATAGTCCATAAAGTGACATCGTGTTGGTTATTTTTTAAACAATTACAATGATGCACGGCACAATGAATGCAAAATTGTATTAATTAATAACTGCTTTTCCAATCCCGGTAGCCGGGCGTTCTAAGGCGTGGGTCGATGATTGCTAGCTTGCTGGGAGTGGGTGTTCGATTCCCGTTGAGGGCATGGAAGTCTGTCTTTTGTGAGTGCTGTATGTTGTCAGGTAAAGGTAACTACAACCGACCGATCACTCTTCCAGAGAAGTCCTGCCGAGTGAGGAGTGTCTGACTGTGATCGTGAAGTTTCGATAATGGGAAAGACCTGGTCCTCTAGGGGTTGTTGCGCCATGGGGATGTCTGCTTTATTTAAGTTACGTGAATGTGAGAACTGGATGTTTAATAGAGCAGATAAAAGAGAAAAAACACACCTGAAATTCTACGGAAGTATGGCTGGGAACATCTTACGAAATGAAATCAGCTGTTTTGCACTTAAGAGGGGGAACAGATATGCATACAGGGCTTCGGTACGCAAACCTGGAGGAAAGTGACCACCTGGAAAAACTGGGCGCACTTGGGCGGAGAATATTAAAAATAGAACTTCTATAAATATAGTGGGAGAGATTGGATTGGATTAGTCTGAGAAGCGGGTTATGTGGCACATAGGGTGGAACACAGATTTTGAAGGTGATGTGATAAGCAAATCTGAAAGGAAGAGATTGCTTGGAAGATCCAGGTGTGAATGAAAAAATTATATTAAAATATATCTTAAAAGAAATAGGACGGGAAATTGTGGACTGGATGAACCTGGCTTAGAATATGGATAAGTGGCATGCTGTTGCGGGAAAGGTAATGAACTAAAGTGAACTGCCAACTTGATGCAACAATGTAATTTATTGAAGTTTCTTTAGCTCGACAAGTTTCGGACGCATACACACATCATCAGGAGCACTAGATGTTAAGTTGCAGCATATGGTTTTCTGCACCCAGTTTATAGATGGGTGGTGGTCCTGAGAGCCGCTGTGTGGGTCGTGTGTCCGGATTGGAAGGTGCCGTGCGTCTAACTACCTACGCTTAGTACCCAAATGACATGAAAGGAATATGGTAAACTGAAATACATCATCTTAGTAATTAACAAACTTAATGCACAAAATCTTGTTTTTTAATAAGTTTATTATAGGCCTCTAAATGTTTCGAACACCATGTGCTCATCATCAGGAGGTCAAAATTTTATTATACAGCATCTGGAATCATCACACCTGTAGGTGGCCGTCCGGTGCACAGGTTGAGAGAGAAGAGGGATGGCCACCTACAGAGTGTGATGATACCAGATGCTGTATAATACAATTTTGACCTCCTGATGATGAGCACATAGTGCTCGAAACATGTACAGGTGTAAAATAAACTTATTATAAAACAAGAATTTGTGCATTAAGTTGGTTAATTACTAAGATTATAGTGAGATGCACGGTCAGCAAAACATCAAAATTTGAAATACATAAATTTCTGTGCCAGGTGTGACATTGTTAAGAACTGGTCGCGGCAGGGATATAGCCACATTTGTGTGCGCCCTGGCGCTTGTGTAGTCAGAATAAGCCTTGCGACTGGCCCATTCTCCTTCCTTCCACGACCTTACGCCGAATGCATGAGACGTTCTGTCGAAAGCAATCCTGAATCGGAACAGGCCAGAACACCGAACGGCGAAAAATAATTAAAGAAAAAAGCAGATTCGTTGTTGTGACAGCTTGTTAATTGTAATTACTTTCTGTGTTTTTCAGAGTTTTGGGTATTATTAGCTTGTCTGAACGCAGTTGCTTTTTTCCGTTAGAATTTTACTCTGTATAAATGATATCCTTGTTCTAAATTTTTATATCGTATTCAACAGTTCAGATGTAATGCGTCATATGAGAACTGGTCATTGGAGCCAAGCCCTACTTCAATATATTCGTATGCGCTCGGGTTGCGCCCCGTCAGTAATTCAATAGTTAATCCCCCCGGCAATATTTTGATTTCCGTACGACTTTGCTACCTGCAATGCGATCACCAATATATCCCTCCCCGATGATTCGTTTCATTAGCTCGTTCTGTCAATATCATTTTGTTTTTACACGGTAGCTTTGCAGCTACAAGGCTCTATAGGCTATATGTACGAGGTGGTAACCCGTGCTGTGTGTTAATTTTGATTCCTCGTAACCATAGCAACATCTATGGTCATAGTTTTTGAAACATGGATTTTGAATAGATCTCTGTTAAGATTTTGACAATGGATTGTCTTATTTGGGGAACTGGCCGGCAGCCGCGGGCTTCCTGGGATTGCGGGTTCGAATCCCACCACGGACATGGGAGTGTGTGTCTTGTGAGTACTGTGTATAATTAGTCTCTGCTTTGCTTGAGTATTTTTTTTAATATTATCCTCCAATCCACGCCTATGTCATCTATTTGGTTCCTGTCATTATGCTTTTTCCACGAAATCCTTTATTATTTGGGATCGTTTCCTTATGGAACGTGACCGCCATCTGGTATTAATATTAATAATAAAATGTTCATGAAAAACTCGATTTCGGGAACTCTGTTTGAGAGTAGCTTTGCCTATCGGGAACAACTGAAGAGGTTTTGGCTGTGCTTTTGGACTGAAGAAGGGGATCGATCTTGTCTGCAAAATATCGCGTTTGTGAATTTTTTATTATGTTTCAGAACGAGATTATGGACAAATCTCGGAAAGTGAATGATTCTAAATTGATTTCTTGGGTTTGGTTCGCTGGGCCGTATGTGTTTGAATCACACCGAGGAACTAAATATTAGTCTGTTTTCATTTCTTCTGTTCATAGTCGTTAACAAGTTTGTTATTAAGAATCGAGTGGAAAATTACGACTGTAAATCAAACCGTCACGGCCAAGCTAAGGAATTCTTCGCTTTTTGGAATTCCTTGGTTTAAATGATCATACCTTACAAGGAAATGACAATTTTTAAATAATTCTAAATAGAATGTCTAGATAAGCTTGGTTTGTTTCAGAATGTCACGCAATTACGGTATGTATGTCATACAAATAAAAACATTCCTTACACCAATTTGAAGGTTAACTGTTGAGTGACTAATAAGGTATCTCTCAACCTGAACTTTATTAGTAAAAAACGGATTCATATAACATTCACGGATGGTTTAGCTTTATTTTCATACTGTGTCACTAAGTCAATAAACGGATATTAGTAAATGCAAAATTACAATTGGAAAGAGAGGTCAAAGAACAGAGGTAACTAGGAGAAGTCCATTAAGGAGGCAAAGATCCGCGTTGGACTGTAATGATATCGAAGAAGAAGAAAATGAGAAGAAGAAGAAGAAGAAGAAGAAGAAGAAAAAGAAAAAGTAAGTCGGTGCGTAATTGGTCAGCCGTCTGCATGCGTAATTTTATTTTAAATTAGCGGATTTTGGAATTCTGTCGCACTTACTTAGCGTAATTCTCTTGTTCGCTATCGCAAATATTTTGAATTAATTCTGATACACTACTGAAGTAACTTTTCATTCCTGACATACGGTTAACTGTACCAGTGCTATTTAACTGTACCAGTGTTATTTAACCGTGCCAGTGCTATTTAATCTAGTCTCTTACAACGGAGGCCCGGTTTCGATCCGATGCCAGTCCCTGTGGGACTTATGACAGAAAAAGGGGCACTGAAACAACTTTATATTCGAGATGTATGGTTTTCCCCTGTCATTATCATTCCAACAGTGATCATATTCATTCATACATCACGTCCATTACATAACCTTAGCAATTTAGTGCATAGTAAAATGACACATGTAAGATACGTCATTTGTTAAGCGTGTTGATATACTTTAATAGAGGTTTTCCTAAATAATATGAGCTTAAATTTACTCACGTTTCTAGCTGTCAAAAAAGCCTCCTACAAAACAGCAGGCAGACACTTTGCTTTTACAATGCATTTTACGTGATAGGTATGATTATAAGAACAGTTTTCAAAAATGATTTATACGAGTATAACGGCTGCCGTTTCGGCATATAAGCTGTGAGATCGCGAGAATTAACATCGAATAATGCAGCTCAGTACACAATTCCATCTGCAAGTGGCCCAATTCGAGCAAGCTTGTGAAAACCTGCTGCGTCGTTACCGGGTATAGTGATCGAAACGCATGGACAAGAGTCACAATGTTTTGAGCTAGCATTCGATTAGTATTCGGCCTAAACGTAACAAATTTGCTGCAAATGAGATGAATCAAAATCATTTCGGAACGCCCTGGTACGTAATGACATCGTGACCATGTGACTGTTTTGAATAACATTCTGCGTTTAGACAATCAAATAAGGGCCAGCGCCTTCAGCTATGGTGAATACTGTACAACGACCATTTTTAATTCTAAGTTACCATTAGCGAATCGTACAAAACTCCCTCAGGTATACATGATCAAATAACTGTTCCTTGGATAAGTATCATATACTCAACAGCATTGTTTTTTGGACACGTAGCTGAGTGTGACACCAACAACCACAAACAATGCAGAATGTATTTCAGGACTGAATTTGACTTGCATAATAAACAGGGCTTTGATCCAAAAAACTAGCTTTTTAAATTTTGTGAGAAATAGGCCTGTATTGTAAACCTGACTCAGCTTCTTCTTCAACGAAGCTGTAATCGACATTTTGTGTGGCAACCAAATTTTTTCGACCGCATACATATTCTTATTGAGGCAAGTTGTATTCAAAAGGAAAATTCAAGGCTTAATATTCTGTCGTAATGTTTTTAGAATACGTGTACGTGTCTGTAGAATTACAGCTCAACCTATTATAATTTATATGTATCAATATATGTGCACAAATTTTACAAAATTACCAATAATCCGCAAACATAAGTATTCCAATACTTTCCAGCAATAAATCGTCAACTCAAGAAGACGTTAATATGAAGGAATTCGCGTGTTCCTCTGCACCGACTTCTCCTTGAGGTGGCGATTTATCGTTGAAAAATGTAGGAGGCTTTATGTATGCGGGTGACTGGCAATTTGAAACAATTTCTGTGTGCATGTTTGTGTACATAGGTGATTATAAGCACACGCAAGGAATGGATAATACAAAATGTACACGTCAATCTGTTTGCGTGTTCCATCAAGCAGACGTCCGGCTGTCTGATATAAATTCTCTTTAGTTTCAACACAAACGTATGAATTTTTCTTCCAGATATCCAGATAGCCATAGAGCTGGACGTGGCTCTACCACCTACACGGTACACACGGGCAGGCTCGTGTGAACGTGGCAAAAATAAGGTGTTTGCCTGAGGCTGTGAATCAGGAAAGCCCATAGATAATTTTCTTCTGTACTACTGCCAATTTTAATAGGATCACTTTTCCCGCACGTATTATTTTTACTACAAAATATGATGTTTAATTCATAAAAATAAGCATCTCTTTCGGGGATACTTTCTAAAATTAAAATTGTTAAAAAATTATTTTTCAGAAGCTGGAGGCTTACAATTTACATTTCGCCACGGCACTAATTTCACTAAATGCCCCAAGGATTTGCAGTGCATACTTCTTGATGTCCGGCACGTTGCAACATTCATGATTAAGAGTCTGTAGCCATGTGATCATCTCCTGGAGTGATATCCACAACACAACGTGCTTCGTAAACATACTGCACAGAATTAATTAGAGGAATTGTACTCACTGGCAAGATTGCTGAGACAGAGCAATATGCTGTGAACATTTTGACGATTTCAGACACAACAAACATCTACTCACGTATGGTCCACTTATTGTGTGCTGAACATTCTCCTTTGCATGCTATAAATTCTTGTAGATTCCTAGAAATTTTTCATTAGCATTTTAATGGTCATACGAAACAGTATTTTTTAGCGTGTTGCAAATACCACCATATTTATTGAAACAAAAGTTATTGTTAGCATTATTTTTTATGGTGATCTTCTGTTGTGGATAGCTTGACTCCAGTCCTAACTGACAAACCAGTAGTCGCTTAGTTATGACGATTCGAGTTGCTAGTACCAGAAGACTGGAAACTTATACTGCTAGAGGAATCTCACGTCTCGCTTTCCCTTGATTAAAATATTATACGCCTGTTGCAAAGCCTCGATATCTCCACTGCGCATGATTCTTTTTGAGCAGTTGATGGTTTCTCAGTTCACAATATTCCTCGCATTCTGTGAAAGCCTAAGTTTCTTTACCATGTTTATTTCATTTCACCAATTTTCCTTGCCCTCAACCATGTTAATCAAGTACACGTCCTTCTATTCTCTTTCTTGAAATTTATTTTAATACTATCCTTATTTCCCCTCAGTGGACTCTTTCGTTTTGGTTTTCCCACCACAACCCTAAATACACTTATTCTCGTCCACATGCCATGTGCACCCCATCCAGTCCATGATATGGTCACCCTGATAGAATTTGGCGACCAGGAAGTACGAATCTATTCACCATAAATGTTTCTCCATATGTCTAATATTCCCCTCTCCCCCGCCTACTCATCACTCTAACTGGAACATCTCGGCCTGTATTTTTCATTGAATTTGAATTGACCACGATCCAGAAATATACAAAACAAGAAGCAAAATTTTAGTTTGCGGTACGTTGTAATCTGCCTCTAACCGAACCTTGGCATAAAGTAAACCTGTCTTTAGTGGAAAAAATTTACTTTCCTTAGGATCTTTTGTTCCGAGGATCGAAATATCCTGTAACTGTATTAAACGGAATCTTCCTTAAAAGGAAATAGTTTTCTGTCCCTTGTGTTTCCATTATTGGCAGCTTTCAATTTATGTTCTTGTGTACGTTTTCAGATAGCAAGCAAAGTGCAAAAGTGTTTGGACTGAACAGTAGCATGCATTTCCTTAACGTAATCTGCTCCTGCAGTTTTGTTTTGTCAATGTCGTTCCCACCCTGAAATTAAATTACCTCACAACAGTCACTACATCAACATCAGGCATCAAATACATTTAATTGAGTGAAATTTTATGTTTATGGTTCCGTGCATCGCTGATCTATGTTAATAATTGTCCAACGAAATGCAACACAAAGAAGTCTATTTATTATTCTGCAAGTTATTTCTACATGCTTCGGGTGTCAACCACACCAATCGTCAGGAGTACACAAAACTGTAACTACAGCCTCCGGTACTGGTCGTATTTTTTGTGCAGCTACCTCGCTCCTAGCCACATTGGAGGGAGGTAGCTGCACAAAAAATAAGACCAGTACCAGAGGCTGTAGTTACAGTTTTGTGTACTCCTGATGATGGTTGTGGTTGACACTCGAAGCATGTAGAATGAACTTGCATAATAATAAATAGACTTCTTTGTGTTGCATTTCGTTGGACAATTATTGGTATATAATAGAGCGAAAGTTTAGAGAAGTTACATGCGTATAATACCGAAACTCGCCTTCGAATTGGTTATGTTCATGGTGACTTATGCTCGATTTATGAGCCCAGAGTCAATGTGATGTACACAGATTTCATTATTTCTGTCAGCATCTCCATGTAATTGTAGTCTGCTCTCTTATATCGGTCAGCATGTCTACGTTTTGTCGGACCAAGTGGCCGCTCATTTTAAGGCGTGGGACTACGGCCACTCCCTCACTGGAATTGTGGGTTCCAATCATGGACGTTTTGCTGTTGTGATTCTTGTGTGATGTCAGGTAGAGTTCTCTGTGTCGGCTGTTCGCTCGTCCAGAGGAGTCCTACCGAGTTTTGTGTGTCCAGTGAATGTGATCCCAAAGCCCCGTAACGAGAAATCATGACTCGGAATCGGGTCAAAGCGACACATTAAAAAATCTTTGATTTACGTCCTTCAGTCTTCTCAATACATAATATTTTTTCGATTTGAACTTTTATGTCTTAACACAGAGTTTGAATTTCAGAATGCGTTTTGAAACGAACTGCGAAGGAATAAGAATTCACCAATTCAAAGGGACTTCATCTGTTATTTATCCTTCAGTCTAGAAGATGCTTTCCTTAATATCTGCAAAGAAAGAAGTAGAATCAGTAGTATCCGGTAATTTATTAGATTGCTGAGGTAGTTGGGAATCGATACTGATTTCTTTATCGGTAACGTAAACAGAGATGCTATCTTTTCACCCAGATAGACGTTAATGGATAAGTTACATGTTAGAATGGTCAGAGAATCGTCGGATAATCTTTCTTCTGCTATTCTCCTCCACCCAATGTTGAGGATCGGCCACGGGTTTCACGCAGCGTGACGTAGATTGAGGTGGCAGGAGATTTACAGCCCAGTAAATTAACTGGAGGACAAGGGAAGTGTTGCGTTCTCACACTACCCGTCCCAGGCGGCATGGGGAAAAGAAATGAGGAAATGTTATTTGTAATCAATAAGAGGACACTGCGTGCTCGGAACAGCCCGGCCGATTTATGTTCGTCCGTTGTAGAGATGACAGGCACTTGACCTCAGAGAAGAGAAATGCCTTCCAGTCATAATTCTTCAGCTCTGCTATGTTTTCCTTTCCAATTAATATCTCTGTTCTGTAAGACACAACTTACTTTTTCCGACTTTTGCTTTATATTTACCCTGGACTTTATGATGACCCATCGTCAGGGTTACCATTAAACCGAGTAAGCACTACTACTACTACTACTACTACTATTACCACAACAACTACTACTATTTCTACTGCCACTACTACTACTACTACTACTACTACTACTACTACTAGTAGTACTACTGTTAGTAATAGCTGTTTTTGTTTTATTGTAGTTTTTGTCATTGTTTTCATTATTATTATAAATTTGACTTTATATTTGACAGTAACCTAGGAACGTGATCAGAAACTCTCAAAAACGCAGCTGAAAGTTATTGATTCTGTTCTACAATTTAAGACCTTCATAAGAAACTTACCCAAGTGAATATTTAAGAAGAAGACATTTCTATCATAAACTATAATATATATATAAGTAAAGCAATCCCATTGCAGGCCTGGACAGGCCCTGAGGATTCCAGGAGGTTGAGCCTTCAAGTTTTCAAAACAGTCGACATATGACTGTGTTAAGGTTGTCAACCTTATGCACCGGCCGCCTTTACCTCACAGGAAATATTCCTGGTGCTTATTTCTGTTAGAGGCTGATTCAACCCCACGGTCATAGGGAAGTCGGAAGGATTATGTAAATAAAAATTCCAAAGACGTCATCGGGAATCGAACACGCCACATACCGGCTTGTAGCGCAGTGCCTCAAACAATTGCGCCAACGCGTACATGAACTAGGTGACGACCGGTATTTTTAAACAATTTAAAGTTTATCACTAAAATTCATGTCCAATTACAGATTTTTTATATGCCTCGACAGCCGTAGCGGACCAGGGCCTCCATCTTATCAACGTTTCGAAATCGCACCCCTTTAGACACACCACACCCGGTGGGATTGCTCTATGGACGGGTGATCGGAACGTCGCAGAGAATTCTACCTAACAACACACAACACCAACAAGAAAGAGACATCCATGCCCCCGGTGGGATTCGAATCCACAATCCCAGAAAGCGTGCGGCCGCAGATTCACGCCTTAGAAGGCGCAACCACCGGGAAAGGCCCTCATTTGCAAATAGGGTTCCAAAAAATAAAGTAACAAGTACTCTCTGCTAATGAACTGCAACTGAGAACTAATGAAGTAGCTAACTAGTTAACTGCATGTGGAGTAATCCTTTTTCAGTTGCCAAATATTGCTTAGCTATTCAATAATTTACCAGAATTTTATGGAATTCTACAGGTGCTCGCCGTAATCACAGAGGCCCACCGTTCGTCTTTATCTTGAACCACGTAATAGAAAACACTCAAGCACCTGCCTGTCTGTTGCGTTTTTTAATATTTTTCCTCTATCTACAGGCTGTTATCCGATATATTTCTGGGGGGTGTGGGACTTTCTGACGAAAGATTTTTGCCCCATTTTTCCTAAATGTCTCTACTGTCGCAACATTCGTGAATTTGTCATCCCACTGAATTTTGTAAAGTAGTTCTGATATTCATTCAATTCTTATTGTGGTGGTAGTGTGAGCGATGAACTCGCAATTGATGGAAACTTGTCTGAGAACGTTTTACATTATCCTATTCGTAAGCGTCCATTCCTCAAAATTATCAACTTTAGACGCGTGCACAAAGCAGTTGTGAAAGTCAGCCTACTCATTACTTTCCGTCCGCCCGTTTGTCTGTTACTTTGTCTGCAGGGAACAGTGCAAATACGACCAGATAGATTTTCATGAAAGTCTCTGATTTGTGATATATACTATAGTGTGTCGATACATTCTATTTCTGGTAAATATGAGAGTCTATGTAAATTTCTCATATCTCGAGGTGAGTGGTTTTATATTTGAGATAGACTTTGTTCTTTTTGAGGTGGGAGGTAATGCTGAAAAAAGTCTGATATCTAGAATTGATAATCTAGCATGATCGCCGGTACGTCTCGCTGTTTAAGATATTTCAAAATTTACGAGATCTTGTGATGGATTATGAATCTGCTGATGAGGTACGGAGAAATGTTTTTGGTTGCTCTGTGTAAAGCGTAAAGTTTATTTTAACTGTACGCTCATTTTCAGTATTTTTCTCGAAATTATTTACGAATATAAAATCAAAGTAAAATAACAGCATGAATACACCAGAACTTTTCACGTTCTGCCGAAGTTTCCTTCCTTGTTCATTCATTACTTCATTCTGTATTCATATTACGTAATTCAGCACTTCATATGGCTTCTTAAAATAACCCCTTATGAAATTATTAACTGTATCGAATTACTGATTTTTCATGGGCAAACATGCTTTGTGTTTTTAAGTATATGCAGGCTTTTGATTCTGTCAAATTACAAAATAAGTATCCATTCAATGAAATAAAATTTAATAATTTTAAATTCAGCTCTCTTACTTGTATAGGCATCGTGAAATATTTTGACCCTTATTATTATTATTATTTTTAACTAAAATTGATTTTTCACTCGACGGCAGTAGCGTCCCTCGGACACTTGATTTCTAAGAGGTTAATACTATTCACCCACAGAGACATAAAAACTTTGGACGGGTTCACTAATTTAAGCTTTATGCCTAGAGCAAATTAGCTGTGTGAGATACATTGGGCAGGTCAGAGGTTCTGCGATTAATGGAGGCGACCGTGCACTAGGTTATAGAGCCTGCGGATAGGAACTAATAGCAGTCAGATTAAAGGCGGCCATATTTAAATGTATGCTCCGAGGGTGAATATGATTACCGTTCTTCTTTGTCGTAGGCATGTATAATCACCTGAGAGTATAAGAAAGAAAATTGGAGTGTTTCTAATATGTGACTCCAAGGCTTCAAAACTTTTGAGGACCTCTCAATACAAACAAGAAATCAAATAATTCCTGGATGTCTTGCATATGACCTTATTTCAACTGTTATCAGTGTTATCCAACTGCTTGGATAAGGGTTCTTAAAAGTTAATTCACTCAGTCTGTCAAACAGTTACCCTTCTACTAAAACCGAAATTTTATTACCATGTTCACGAAACAGCCACAAGTCCTTATTGTGAAACTGATGGATACAGTCCACGCAGTCTCCTCCTGTCTTCGTATGATCGTTTTCAGTGTTACTAATTTTACTCCCACTTACACGAATTTTCTCAAGGGCTACAGTTGCTTTGTGCTTCATTTTTCTCCAACGAAATGTTTTCATTAAATTTCTGCTCTGGCATTAATGTTGCGAGAATTTTTTCTTATTACATGATCACGTTGTTTCATGAAGACTAAACGTTTGAAGCTTCTCCTCATGACGTCTTTTTCAGTATTTTCTTATTCCCTCTATTCTCTTATTCCCTCCATTCTCGTTTCGAATATTCTTCTCAGCTGTCTAAAACCCACCATTGAATTCTTGTCATAAATGAGAACAGAAAGAACATAATAATAATATAAATAATTATATTAATCATGTCATAGCATTAGCAGCAGGAGACCTAATATTTATTTTAGTAGTAGCGGTAGTAGTAGTAGTAGTAGTAGAAGCAATAGTAGTAGTAGTTATATTACTGACGGCTGTTATGGTGGTGTTTATTGCAGCAGCAGTAGCAGCGGTAGTATTAGTAGTTGTAGTAGTAGAAGCAGCAGTAGTAGTAGTAGTAGTAAGAGTATTAATATTACTGACGTCTGTTATGGTGGTGTTTATTGCAGCAGCAGCAGCGGTAGTAGTAGTAGTAGTAATGGTAGTAGTTATTCTTTTAGTTAATATTTGTTGTACTATTTGCAGTCAATTTTGTGGAGCAATATGCTGGAATTTCAAACTCACATTAACATAAATATTTCCATCTTATTCTGTGTTCTTCCTCTACAATCTGTATTATTTGTATGGACACCGTTTACACTGTGAAGAAATTCGTTTCTTGAAATAATGGTTCCAGATTTTCTAATTCTGTTAGTGGCTGTGAGTTACGCTAAGAACAAGTGTCGATAGAGAGTGTACCATCGAAACTTTGTAATTACGTTGTCTTATGGGGCAGCTTTACTGCATTGATTGTGTTTGTGATTCGGCAAGTACCTAGAAATGATCAGCGCGTGTTTGGAAGCTGAACGTTACCACTGAAATACGAGTAAGTGCACTGAAACTGTGTTAACTGAGTCTCAAGACGATCGTTTGTTCTACGGTCTCCACTCCAATATTATCTCTTAAAATTCTCCAGCCCGCCCAGCAAAATTTTTTACCACTTCCCAGCCTGTTGTTTTGTAGGAACAGGCGACCAGTTTCGTCTCTCGCGTGAACAACAGGATGTCGTTAAAATACCGTTGGACCTATAATTTCAGTTCCAATAAGACACTTCTTAACATTAGCATAAAGATGAAAACTTAGTGTAACACAGCCCACATCTGTGCTTGTCCTTTTGTAATTGAAAGCTTCAATTGTTAAGGGATACCACTTCGATTGGGAGCTGTCTGTCGTAGCCCAATCGGTACAGAGGCACGGCTTAATTTTCCCCGTAGCAGTATCTAATTATTTTATCAGACATTAAATTTGTTAATTATGAAATCAGAATATTCTTATAATGCTATTATTCTACATTTGTCGAGCCCAAATTTTCGGTTATTGGGTTGAGTTCCCTGAGAGGATCCTTGCTGTGAAAATTTGTAGGAGAAACTCTATTCAAAATGAATACGAAAAGACTATTAGTGCTTGAGTAATTCAGGCTTCTGCCGTGAAGTAGGTGAGAACTGCGTTCTTCTAGGTTGTTACGGAGCGAGTAGTGGTAATTTGTTACCGACGTTTAGGAACAAACTATCGGTCTTGACCCTTGAAGATGAGATCGATAGGTTGCCCCGAAACATTGTTGAGAAATCACCGCTTTCCTCTGTGTAATAACTCATAAAACGCGATTATTATTATTAATGCTTACTGAGATAGTATAAAATTCCTTTAAATAATCATGTGCTGGTTTATTCTACCTGCCGACAATTTCGATTCTTTCAGCGCAACATATCGCCTAAATTTCCGAACCCTAAGTTGCTTTTCTGTCGTAAATTTAAAATTTTTTCTCGTGCTACGTGAACTCTACACAAGAAGTAAAATTTTTCGGAATGTCCGACAAGACACAAGGTAAACCTGCGTCCCTAAGGCCATTAAGCTACTGCAGGGCGTACTTTAACCTAGTTCATTAAGCAACGAGTTTAAGCGACATAGAGCGTAAATAGAAAGATGATATGACTGATGTTTTGTAAATAATTGTAAGGTTCTCTTATACCGAAGTTTGCTATGAAAGTTTGGGATCACTGGCAAGAAATATTGTGACACTCGGCCTGTGGGCCGCGAAGGTAAAATCAGTACTTCTGGGTACAAGAAGGGGATGAGTTTTCCTGCACCCCGTCTTTGAGTCTGGGCCATCTAACGCTGTGCTGTTTAACATAGCCAAGGCTGAAGAAGGGGAATTCAATTCCCATATGTTGCATCCTTTTTTAAGATTACCTCCAGACACACCTGTGGTGCTCAGCCAGTTTTCAAATTACTAGACACAAAATTCGGCTCCACAGTGAACTACCACTTTGTTTCCCATCAATTTCCTTTTATTCGGAAGTGGATCTGTACCTCCATTCCCTCCTCCGACGTTTCACGTGTGGAGCTTAGCTTTTATTTGTCATCAGTGAATAGCAAAATTTGTCAGGCTGCTCGCAACATTGTGTCTCATGTACGTTTCTCTTCCTCTATTAATTTTACGAAAGAAACGGTATAACAAAGAACAATAGAAAAGATGGCTCAGGAGACATCTGAGATGTCTGCACGGTAAGTGCTTATGTTCAACGTAATGTTTGTGCCATCTTTTAGGCAGTGAAATTAAAGCAGCCGTACCGTTTAAAATGTTTCCCATTATGTCTGGCCATGATATCACCTCGGTTCTACTTACATGTTGGGAAATGTATGACATTTGTAGGGCTAAAGGTCTAGTCCCGGTTTGGTATTGTGGTGCTCTGCGGGGACGTGGTGTTGGGGGACTTGGGGGCGAGGAGGGAACGGACGGTAATTTTCTCGCCTGGCGCACACGTGGAAGTTTAATTTATGTCCTTGCAAACTTACTGTGTAACATAAAGCACACACTTTCCGCAATAAAGGCTTCTCATTCCGCTCCGCCTCCCATACAATAATAAACCCAGTCCCTTTTCATAATTAAGACAACAAGTTAAAATGTTAATTAATCAGAGAATAGAAAGCCTGGGCCTTGTTTACACAATTAACCAAAAACGTGACTATATTTCCTGCTGCGCATTTTTGTGTGTCCCTAAATCACGACGCGTCCTGGAATATTATGTGACCCGTACAGGAGATACTGCTGAGTGCGAAAAGAAAGCTATAAGGAACTGAGTTTGGGAAAATGTTGTTCGTTTTGCAAAAAGGGCATGTCGCTCGTCGAGTCTGTACTTCAGTTTCAGAAGTTTCTGGGCCATGAACAGTGCAGCTGAGCACATACAGTGTTTTACGTAATTTAAAATAATCGTCTGAAGAGAGAACAAAACGTTAGTACTTGGCAATGGTCGTTATCTTTAGTTATGAAAACAATATTTTTCTATATAAAATGCATTTCGTTAAGATAAATACTGCCTTTATAATAAAAAATAGCAGTTTTGACTGAAATGTCTTGAATATTCAGTGCGTTTCTGCGGTTCGACTCTTTAGTCTCGAGTTTAGTAAAATAAGCTTCGGTCGCGTGAAATTCTGACATGGGCACGTAATTGTTTGAAACAATATCGAGCAAACAGATGTTTTAAATAATTATACTCTGTGTGTAGAAGATTAAACAGAATGAAGAACTCGCAAACTCCAGTCGGCTGTTTGTTCAGAGGGTTGCTTAGTGATACTAATGATTTGCAGGAGTTAAAAGACTGAACTGGCAACTCTGGCCGCGTGGGCTAAATACGTTAACATTTGAAACCATAATACTGTAATTTGTGGTCACTGATGTTACGTATTTTGGTTATCCATATAAGGAGGAGTGGAACACAGATTGGCATGTTAATTCGTATATCGTTGTCATAATTATTCCCTGAGGATGATATCTTGGTGTTGAAACATATATGACTTGATGTATGTCATAGATGGTGCATCACAAAGTGCACTTATTGGATGATGTATTGATTGAACTGTTGTGTCAAGGTGGTTTGGGAACATATTTACAAAGTTATTTGTAACCTTTACGTCAATTACTATAAAATAAAGAACGTGGAGAGATCCAGCTGGAACTAAAATTGTAATAGATAATAAAATTATAGAACAAGTAAATTTGTTCAACTATTTAAGAAATATTATATATTATGAAGGAGAATTGGACATTGATAACAAATTAAATAACTTCTTGAAAATTACAGGCATTTTAAATAATGTTTAGACCATAAAAACCCTTAAAAAACAAGAATAAAACTACACAATACACTGGCCCTTCCAGTCTTGTTATATGGCAGTGAAACTTGGACTATTAAAGCCAGTGGCGCCAGAAGAATAACAGCAGCAGAGTTGAAACACATGAGAAGAACAGCAGGATACACTCGGACAGATAACAAAACAAATGCACTAATTGCAAGGAATTAAAAATAAAACCAATTTTGACAAATTACTGGAATACAAGAGAAGCTGAATAAAACATGTAAATAGAATGCCTCGAAATAGATTACTCAGGGTAATGAAATTCTACTCCCCAGTTGGCAGAAGGAATCATGGTAGACCTTTGAAGAGACTTCTGGATACGTGAGACCGGAACGTGTCAACAAGTCGACCAACTCCATGAAAGATATGATGATAATGATGATGAATATGGAGAATGTGTAAGAATTCGAGATTATGCACGACCAATATCAGGTGTTCGGTAACAACATTAGGTAACATTAGCTTTTAAATGAAATATTTAGCACACTTCTAACATATTACGTTAAGCAGGCATCACTGTGACGAAGGCTACCGGAATGTAAGTGATTCAGACGATTTATGTAGGTCAAGAAGGGAAGCGTTACAGAGGTCTTTATCAAATCAGTGACCAATTCCCAATTGTGTACAGTTAAAATTAACCAAATTTGGGAGATATGTGGTTCTTAAAGCTGTGCTGTAAAAAGATTCCATTCTTCTGGGATATGATCCTGTATGGAATGTCGCATCCATTTTCAAGCTAGTATACAAATGCTAACTTGGAATGGTGAAAACAGATGTCGCTGAAGCAAGGTAAACTGTGGTCAGAGTGCGGCACCGGAACCCAGAATACAGTGCCTTCAGTTATAATTATGTGACATTAATGTGGCTCATAAGACGACATTTATGATGTGCCCCATGTGTGTTATTCCCATTTCCATTACAAACTAAGCGTATTAATGACGATTCCGTTTAGGATTGCAACTAAAATTTCGTCTTGTGTAAAGCCGCTCCTTGTGTTTCTCTTCTGGGATTCGTTACTTATTTCAGCTTGGTCAAAAGTTCACCGTGGCCGATTCAATAATAATTTATGGCACAAACCAAAAATCTCAACTCTGTAATGTCTGGTGATATTCTGTAGGTTTCTTGCGAGAAGAAACGGAACCTGTTCAACAGAAACTTCTAGACACTTTTCTGTGTTCTAAGCGGTGGACGACTGTCGTTAAATATTCATTAAACTCTGCATTTGGAGCCGAGCTGTGTGCGAGGAGAGGAGGAAGGGGGAGTGGCTTGTTCCTAAACTGCTGAACATAACTCCACATTGTCGTCTTGTGGATTTTGACAAAGTATATTTCTGTAAATGGACATCAGAGTTTGGGGCTAACGCAACGTGTCCGTCTTCAGGACGTTAAGGATGTAGGCAGTAGCTTTCGTAATAGTTCGTATGAAACTGAAAAACACAAGACATTTCACTCCGGAAGAGCCATTTACTGCCGTGAAATTTTACTGATCGTACGTTGTAATAGGAAAGTATTGGAAATTCAAGTCGGTTAGTTTATGAACACTAGCTTTTTAAAATATAACAACAGAGTAAATATTAAGAGACGCGTAACACTATATTGACTTTTGTAATACAAATGAGCCTGTCGCTGTAATTTTCAGGGATATCCAAACTGGATTTTTTAATTTGTATCACGTATATTGTACTTATAAATTCGTAAATAATCACATTAACGTTACTGATAAGATAAGAAAACTAAGCCAATGACCACATGTTACATTCACTGCTAGCACGCACATTGCGACGCAATAAAATACAACGTCATTAAACCCTTAGAACACAATCGCTTCTATACGAATCGCTTTCTTTTATGTTAAATACTCTTCGTCTCGCCCACTGAATACATTTATGGATTCCCTATAACCTTCAAATAATCAACTAAACTTTACCTAAACATGAAAAAATGTTAGTATTTTGTGTTTTCCATGTTGTAGAAAATAAATACATATTTAAATAAATAACAAGAGATTAATGTTCTTCTTTAGCAGCCAGTAATGTCTCAACTAGTCAAGAAATTCTTTGCATTTTTCAGAACCTGAAGTTTCATTACTCTCAATTATTATACCAATCAATGCACTTATATAAAATTTACACATGAAAACACTAAAACTGCTCCGACATATTTCGGTCCTAAGACAATCATCAGAGAGCTGTATTTCTTTGCCTCGCTAAAGTCACATTAAAAGCCACATTAAAACCAGTCATAAATTAACTTCGTTGTGCTAGTAGGGTATTGTGGCAGCATGCCATGTTGTGTAATGTTATGTTGCGAAGAGTGCCCTGCTATAGCAGGGCACTCTTCGCAACGTAACATTAAAGGCAAAGAAATACAGCTCCCTGATGATGGTCTTAGGACCGAAATATGTCGGAGCAGTTTTAGTGTTTTAATGTGTAAATTTTATATAAGTGCATTAGTTGGTATAATAATTGAGTGACTCGACAACATGCACGGTGTAACA
>Ga0123354_10005495_pt1 | contig 18443 bp, 9 predicted proteins | sample TergutLab28metaG_2_FD_97872 | JGI IMG/M metagenome (GOLD analysis project Ga0123354, IMG submission 97872) | Labiotermes labralis P4 segment gut microbial communities from Petit-Saut dam, French Guiana - Lab288 P4 | ecosystem: Host-associated > Arthropoda: Insects > Digestive system > Gut ...
CTGAGTGGACCCCGTTCCAGACCCACTACTACTCAGAAAATCTGGTAGCGCCGGGGATCGAACCCGGGACCTCTGTATCTGTAGCCAGAAACTCTGACCACTAGACCACAGAGGCGGTCCTGCTTAGCCTACATATTCTCGAAAACGATATGATTTACATAAAAGATTTATTACACATAGAGGTAATGGATCACTCTGATCTACGACTTTCTTTTGAGAAAATGTTTATTCACTCCGATAGACTTTCAGGGAGTTTCACTCTAGATGGCGCGCAGTAACGAAAGTACGTACGTAGATATTAATGTAAAGTTGTCCTTAAATTTGTCAGATCGGTATGAAGTTGATAAAGTTTTAAAGAATATTTGTCACATATCCTAATATATGTAATGGGCAATTGTTAAGCAGTTTGAAAGTTATATCATCCTGGCAGAGAGAAGGAAAGAAGGAATGAGAGACGGAACTATTTCAACAGACGCACCACCGAGATAAGTAGAGTAAATTTCACCCTAGAACACGCCACGTAGGCCCAGAGGGGAGCAGATGTATAGCTATACTCTTTCTTCCACCTCGGCGTTAGATAGGGGTGGGTGGTCAACGCCACGCCCCTGCCGCTCTACCCCCAGGAAAGACCCGCTACCCATTGCATAGGAGGCTGGGTGGGCCCCAGGGCCGGTCTGGACACGTGCAGAAAATCTCACCCCCACCGGGATTTGATCCCCGGGCCGTCCAGCCCGTAGCAAGTCGCTATACCGATTGCGCTATCCCGGACCACGATCCTCAGATGTGGGAATGCAAATTTGTAACATATGTCTTCATAAAATGCCTATAGATTACCTTATTATCTGCTCAAATAGAAGCACGTAGAATGTCGCATCTCATGAAAACGTTCTGTTCCACAGTACTTTTACCTTTGTTCAGGATTCCTCTATCGCTATGAACCTGTTCTGTAGCGACAGACACTGAACATAACGGTGGGTGAACAGAGGACGAACATTTGTCAGATGGGAAACACCACCAACCTGTTGTCGGTGTCTGTTATCCGACAGGCTTACGAGATTTGTACGTTGCCAGCTGCATGTTCCAAAAATCGGTTTCAGGTTTATAACTGCTTCAAGAGTTTCGGAAGCTAACTATCATGTGGGACGTGAAGCCGTGTAGCTGAAAGTAAAGTTTTTCTTCTGCGCAACATAAATACACATGGAGGGAGTCTCCACACATTCTTAATCTCAGCACTAGACAGAGGTAATTGAACACCTTCACACCCAGGCTGGTTTATCCTCTGAGACAGAGCGGCCGGAGCCCATTTAATAGAAGACGGTGTGAGACCAAGAACGTGTCCGGACGGCTCGGAGAGAAGAAACTGTATCCTATGCTGGGAATCGAACCACGATTCCATGGTCGTCCGATGTGAAGCCTAGTCACTATACCCATTGCGATATCCTGGAGCATGTTATAGTGTAGTCTACGTTACGAAGGAACATGTTATTTCCATCTTCAGAGCAGAAGTCTGAGTTTCGCAGAGTAGAAAGAAACATTCCATTGTGCTCTTTACTAGTCTGTCCTAAATATGGAATGTTAAATTGCTACAAGACTGCACCACGTCACATTCCAGGAGAAAATCATTTCCTTTTCCACTGCCGCGAGAACCACGGATCTCACATTTATTTCTGAAATCTTCAGTTTCTAGTACGTCAGATTTGCAAACATAAGCGTATGTTGTGGAGATAAACAGTAAAGCTTCTGTGGGTCCACTGTGTAGCAAGTGCAATAATCACAGATTAAAACTAGGCAGGAATACAGGACGGATACTGCGGGGCACTCTTAGCAATAAGAGCAATGATCACGGATTAAAACTAGGCAGCAACGCAGCCGCCATCATGACTTCAGCAGTATGTAATTACTGCAAATCTGCTGGCATTATTTCACACTCGCACACAGTACATTATACCAAATCCCTCATTAAAACATGCAAAATACAGGAACAGAACAAACCTGCAGTCTGCAAAATGTACTAACTTAAACCCTGTAGTTAATATTTATTATGTGAACTACAAACAGGTGGGACTAACTGCCAGTGGAACAGCAACATAATTTGCACATAGGACCTACACAAACAAATAACATTAGCGCCAAATATATTTTCTTGGACTGAATGTCGAAGTCCTTTTACTCGGAAGTTCCCAGGTCCGAGTACGACCTGGACACCAGTTATTTTCACTTGTGCTGTTTGTGGGTTTCCTCTACCACTCAGACAATTTACGGAATAATGTCTCAAATTACGCCACAACCACTTCGTAACATTTTATTTCCAAATCCCTGTGCTCCTTCTAACATTAGACGCTGTACAGTGTGAGTCATTGACAATGTTGTTCAATAAACCGTAAATGAAAAGGCAGAGTTGTCCCTACCCAGGCCATGAAGCTACAAATGGGGCGCAGATTTATGGCTTCATTCATTCTTATTCTCTTCGCTAGATAGATACGAGTGACCAGCTTCACGCCCGTCTGCTCTACCCCGGAGTAAAAACCCTGGTACCCAGTGAATAAGATGGTGGGTGGGGCCCAAAGCGGGTCTGGACTTTTTTGGAGAAGAGAAAAATTTCTTACTCCTTAGGCATTCGAATTCCCATTCATCTAGCCCGTATAACTAAATACATATAGGCACATAATAAATTTTGATTTCAAACATTCGCCGTGTGGGAATGTTGTGTTCTTTCTTTAGGGTGATTCCCCAGCGTAAGAATTTTATGTGCTGACATTTTGGAATACACTTTTCCTTCTTCATAGGTGGTGTGAATAAGAATAATATTCTTCTTGTTAACACCACCTATGAAGATGGAACACAGTGTTCCGAAACGTCGGCACATAAAATTCAGACGCCGGGGAATCACCCTAAAGAAAGCATTCAGCCTTATGAATTGCCTGTTTCATTATGTTGCTCATCTGTCCATGCGACTTTCTCGCTATCGTTTATGACACAATCCATTTTTTTTCGCTGCTCTGCCATGGCTCAGCGGGTCAGCCGCCGGCCTGTCGTCGAGGAGTCTCGAGTTCAATCCAGAGCAGTTCACGTATGATTTGTGGCGGACAATGTGGCATTGACTCAGTTTCTCCAAGTACTTCAGTTTGCCCCTCTCACTACCATCCTACCAATGCTGCTTATCCATTCATCGATCCGCAAAACTGAACCGGGGAACTGACAAATCCTTAGCCGGACCAGGAAGGGAACAAGCTGCGCCTGTCAAAAGTGTGATGGGCACAGGTGGTGGACGTTGTGAATGTGGTAATGAACCTCCAAGTTCCATAAAATGCGGGGAATGTAGCTTGTTTCCTTCCTGGTCGGGCTAAGGACTTATCAGCTACTAATGGCGGTTTTAAATAACACACCTGAAAATAATGGTACAAAATTGTTAGCTGTTTCTAAAATTTAAAGTAGGTAGAAAATTTGTTGAACTGCTGAGCAACTGTTAGATTCTTAAGAGAAATTGTGCTCCCTGAAGTCTCACTTCTTAATTCTAAAGCCATAGTAAGTATAACAATCTCCTAGTCTTGATAACGGTTGTGTGTACAAACGTAGAAGAAGAAGAGGAGACTGAGGCTTGCCTAGTTACTCGCTTTGATTGCTGCGTCCACAAAGGCCTTCTGGGATTCCTACACAGAGAGAACCTGAGGCGTTTTCCTTGAATACAATAATGCTGAGGCTTGAACCTAAGCAATGGTTGTAATAGTCTAACGAACTTCTTAGAACAGAGTCCATATACAGAAAATGATCATCAATCATGTAAATAAATGAAATGTCTGTGTCTTTACTGGATAGTGGAGTCGACATGTTTCGACAGAAATTAATTCAACTTCAGGTTCTTAAGCAACTCTCAAGTAGCATAAGAAAGGCAATATATGTAAGTATTGAAAAGTAATCATTTACATAGTATCTCCCATTTTACTTTAAAGTCGCTTAAGAGCCTAATTTAGGTCAAAACGTTTTGCTCAGACTGACGGATAAAAGTACAGTTGTGTTGACTCTGATATTCACTTCATTTAGTTATGTCATTGACACACAACGGGTTGTTACATGTAAAGATAATCATTATTCAACTGGTCACAAAATAATTTTTTTTGCGTCCAAAAATATAGTGCTGTGTTCATAACAGACCGCCACATGTTCCCATCGCGAGCCAGATTAATCCAATCCACACCATCATATTTCTACGTATATAAGATGCTCTCTGCTATTGCCATTTTCACAGATGGGGTTAGAACTCGAAGAGTAAACAGGTTTTTGCCTTCGGAGTTTCCGTCAGTATTTTTTTGTAAATCCCTTTCTCTTCACGAGTGCTACATGTCTCATAATCTCTACCTTCTAGAATTAAAATTATTAAGGTCTTTAACTATGGGCTTCCAACTTTCTTATAACAAAGGACCACACTTTTGTGGGAGGTTGGTTCGCCGTCCGCAAGTGGTAGATGCCAGTAAATGGCACGCCTAACCGCCTAAATTATTTTGTAATTTTATAGCGCATTCGTAATTCACAAATGTGACCGCTGGCCGCATAATACAAAGTGGCGGTCCGCGGGTTGGAGACCCATGCTCTAAGCAAAACATTTTGATTTTTTGGGAGATAATTGAAGACCATCGTTTCATACTTTACGTTTTCATTTCGGCTCGTTAGAATTCTTATCGTGTTTTCATCAACGTCTTCGAAGTCCGGACCTTCTAATCATTGCTGTCACCCCACTCACCCTGTTGCTTCTTCCACTGTGGTTTTGGAGGCTTCTCAGTATCCTTCCTCTTTGTATACTATTAATTCTTTATCTGGTTGTTCGACAATGTTACATTATTTTCACAAGAAGAAATTTATTTATGCCATTTCTAATTTTATTACTTACATAAAACGCATTTAATTCGTGTCTAATTATTTTATTCCATATGTGGTCTTTTGGCAGTTTTAAGCCTGCTGCTCGTGCATATAAAAAACATAAGTTCAGTTTCTCACAGCAAACAAACGCATTTTCGTTACAAAGGCTGGTCATTCAGAGCCATTAGGAATGTAATCACTGTTTGTTCCATGAGCCACACGAAACTCATTATCAAACTCTGTGGACAAAATTCAGAGCGTATCTTACAGTATAGTTCTGCTCTTTCTTTAACCTCGGCGTTAGATGGAGAGGGTGGTCAGCGCCACGACCCGGCCTCTTTACCCCCTGGAAAGACCCGGTACCCATTGTAATATATCAAACAATATTTTTGAAAATTTTCGTTTCTGCGGTTTCTATTCATATTCACTTCCTTAGTCTTATAAAGGGAGTGGTAAATGTGTGTATCCACCTTCTGTAACTTTAAGAACCTTCGCATCTTGCCTCCACAGTATATTTACGTCGCAATAAATATCGTTTCATTCCCTAATCGTCCTTCACCGACTGGTCTTTTTAATGGCTACAGGTTGTCCTCTGTGAGGTACCAAATTGAATTTTGTGTACAATTTTGATTACCGGTAGCCTTCGCAGGGTTAATGTCCATAATACACCATGGTTAGGCGAGTTCGCAAAATAGCGCAAAGCGGCGTTTAGCTTCGTCATGTCTGTCTATCTGTCTATCTCCCTATCTCTCTATCTGTCTGTCTGTCCGTCCATCCGCCCGTCCGTCCGTCTGCCTGCCTGCCTGTCCACATGCAGTACAACGGTGCCATATGAACGGATTTTCATGAAATCTGATATTTGAGTAGTTTTCCAAACTCTGTTGAGAACATTCAAGTTTAGTTTAAATGTGACAAGAATGACGCATGAAGACCGATACACATTTATGATAACATCTCGCTCATTTCTTATCAAAATGCAAACTAATTCAGACAAACCTTGCATAGAAAATTAAAACACGAATTTAATGTTCAATAAATTTTTCCGAAAATCGTGCCGTTTTATGAGAAAATGTGGAAACATTTGGTACAACCGGACAGGCCACAGATAACAATATAATACTGCGCACGCGCTTTGTATGCTGGGTAACTTAAGGCCACAGACACACCCTAAAGATTTGTAACACTTATTGCTTTTTCCAAGGCAATGATGGTTACGCAGGTGCGCCTCGGTGTTACGTTTATATGTACATTGGCTGTCTTGTGTCTTGTGTGTTTTTGACGGAATTCCCGAAGTCTAAATGGTTCTGATGGTGCGATACGATAAGGACTTTGTTTACGGTTTTGAGTTACTGCAAACACAACGATATATTCCCGTTACAAGGTGTAAAGGAAAGAACGGTGTATACTGACTTGGTTCCATTAGAAAGTGTTATTTTTGGCTTCTGGAACAGTGATGGCCGGTGTCCAACCATATTCAGCTCGGTGGAACCGACGTTTAAGAGGAGCAATTAATTATAACCTCAGCTTGTGTCTGAAGACTTCAGGTGCTGTCTGTCTCCACAAACGTCCGCGACCGCATCGTATTGTCTAGCGGGAGGGGCCGTTAGGCTGACGCTCCTCTCTCAGAGTTGTATCTTGTAACAAGATTCCTAACATGAACTGTGTTCGCCACAGGGGACACCAATCCCAATCCCACATTCAACTCTGGGTGGGCCCACAAGGGGCCGTACTAAGTCAGGGGTCATTTTCAACAATAATTTGTCTACTTCACGTGTTCTGAGAATGATGATCAATGCTGTGTCAGTGACACATGTTTACATACGGGTATTCCGGCTATCGAAGTAGCCAGATCTTTCCAGCATATAGGATATAGGTAGACGTGTGTTCATTTTTTTCTCAGTCCTATTCCTGTAATCCGTTACGTCATGTAAGACAAAATTTTCCATCTTTTAACTTTATTAAGTATTTCCGACGCCACAATTTCATAGATGGCCCGTGTTTTCCAGAAAGTCTTTGTGTATATCAAGGAAGCGTAAATTATAGAGCGTTACGACAAGGCTTCAATTCCGGAACACACGATACTTCCACTAACATTCTTGAAACTAGTTTCATAAATATTACGACATAAAAACGTGGGCGGTATAGTGGTCAGGGTAGGGCTGGACGACCGAGGAAACTGAGTTCGATTCTCGCCACAGAAGTAATATTTATCTTCTATTCCAAAGCATCCGCGCCTGCTCTGGATTACTCCCAGACTCCTATTGCATAGGTACCGCTGGCTGTTCCCTAGACTTAAGGTTAGCGGGGCGTGAACCTGACCGTTCACCTCCGTCTAGTTCCCACCTTAAGAATGACTATCGCTACACCTCCCTCCCCTCCTGCATATGCCTAACTGGCGTGCACAGAGACCACCTTACCTTGGCCTTCACGATAAGTAAACAATCGTACAGAACACGGAACAAAAAGTAAACCTTGAGAATTCTGTTTACCATAAACATGCCACGAAGGAACAGAAATTGAGTAGAAGTTTCATTAACCTTTGCTCTAAGAAGTGGGTCGTCAATGTCACGCTCCGGCCACTTTACCTCCCGGGAAAGAGACTCAGTACCCTTTGTACATGGTCCGGGTGGGTCTTAGGGCCAGTCTGGATGGGTACAAATATCTCGAAATCCACCGGGGTTCGAATCTCGGTCTTTCCAGCCCGCAGCGAGTCGCTATACCGACTAAGCTACCACGGCCGTCGAAATGTCTGAATACTATCTCAGATTATGTTAGGATCAATTCCTTCCACATTATTCCATATAAGCTATTAGTCTGTAATCACGCTGTCATTAAGCGTCACAAAGGGGAAACTAATGACATCGTCACTCATTGAGACACAAATAAATAACAATGTAGTCTGGAGAGTACAAATTGTAGAAGAAACTGTCTGCCTACATATCCTACACCAAAGCTAGAAGTAGTGCGTTCTGCAGCGCTGGTATCCACTTACGAGAATAAGATTCATGATGCCGTTTCCCAGAAAATTATAAATAAATTCCCACCGCTGTAAAAGTTCTGAAACTTGTGCAGCGCCAATTTGTCAGCTGGACGGAATTTCGTCACACGTGGCACGAGTAATCGTGTCATAACTAGACGGCTGCTGTGCACAGGTAAAGTGGGGCAGCAAACAATAATATTTACGAAGCAGTAACTCAGTTTAACTGTGTGTACTCTTTTTTTTTTTAGTTCGAATTCTCGGCCAGTACTCAAGCAAAGTCACAGGGCTAGGAGGACATTGCAGGAACGAAGTGCACAAGACCGTTGCTAAGTGCTAAAGTGCAAACAAAAGCACATTCTAGAAATGCAGTGGCTAATGAACTCGGTGTTGAGGCAGACACTTGGACGGCTATGTCCAGTAGAATCAGTCTCGCTGAGATGCTGTAGAGTCCAGTTGAAATGTGATGGCACACGGTGACGCACGGGATGGGTAGTGAAGGGGAAACTGGCGAATGGAGTGGGTAGCCAGTACTCTTCACACTACCGCGGAACATGGTGTATCCAGCATTACTACCGCTGATGTGCACACTTCGTCTGCCAGTAGTCGACTGAATTGACGCCCTCGCCGATTTAAATGGACTCGTCCGTTTCGCCGAAAGACGAAATCTGATTTCTGCGCGTGTGCCATCACATTTCAAACGCAGTCTAACACTGTGAACAGTACTCTGAACTTCACTGGAAATACCAGCTTGAAACACTTCCTGTTCCAATCGTAGGCTCAGATCCGCTATCAAAACTGCTTTGGAGATGTGATATGCGATTACAAATTCATGACCTTACAAGAATATTTTGAGAGGTTTCGTGTGCTCATGTTGTGGTGCTTAGTTCATGGCACCGTTCGGACTGCCTCCTTCATACCACAATTAAATAACATAATAATTAGAGCACAAATTTTCGGATATAGAATTGGTCTCAGTCTTGAGACAGCAAAAAAAAAACTTCTATTCATTTCGGTTCAATAAGCAGATCAATAGCTCAGAATAACTTTGCCTACCGGACAAAACTGAGTATATATTTCTTTACCATTTTGCCTGAGGATGTGAACCGACAGTGCCCTGAATGTTTCTGTTTTAATTTGTATTTTAAACACGGTACGAGCGCAAAGTGCGAAGAGTGAACGTTCCCAAGTGTGACATTCATCTTCGAAATCCGACAACATTCCTAATAATAGGCCTCCTGTAAAAAAAAAAAGCTTCATAATATTTGGTTAAAATTATTTTATTCCAACTATCGCGTGAACAAAAACTAAACAAAAACATTTCTCGGGTAAGGAAATATAATCCCAATCAAAATAAATCTATTCAGTTTCATTTCATTTTATTTATTTATTTATTTCCGTATATATTTTCTAGCAGGATAGTTACAGTGTGGTTCTTCGAAATATCACTTGCCAAGTACACAATGTCGTAACTTAGAGGGCCAGAATGTGTATTTTATCCAAATAATGAAAAATGGAAGAATATGCATTGTAATGAATTGTGCAAGTAAACTCTGTACACTAGAGGCAAGCGAGTCTCCAGAGCCTCCAAACTACTTAACCCCTGAGGAAATGCTCCCATTACCTATCGGACTGGAGGCCGAGTGGACCCATAGACACAGCAACTTAAAAAGTAAGCTGCTAGTGTGCCGAATCGAAGTCCAATTCTTCGGTCCCAGGCAGTAGCCTAGTCAACGTACGAAGCTCCACAGATCACGGAGTGCCATTTAATCCTTATGATGTGCCTAACATCGTAGTGTCAGGCTAACTATTTTTTACGTTGTCGTTTTCAGGATTGTGACAAGTTATAGACTTGTTAGTAGATACCGACTTTTCCGAGTGACCTGTGCTTCCATATTCGGCGGAAAGGTGATTGCGGCTAGGTCTGGATGGCTTCTGTAGGAAGAATATCTAAGGTGTCCGTCCAGTGGGGGGCTTTGGTCTCCAGTGTAGCAACTTGGCTTGCCTAATCAGAATAATGGCTTGGTGGTTACGATGCAGTGTTGGATAGCGAGTTATTGAATGCGACTGAGAATATTTCACAGCAAAACCTGCTTCTGTAATCACCCAATTAAGACCCAGCTGGCTGAAGTTGTGTGGCGTCACTCAGCGAGCCGTGCAAACTTCAAAACTGAACAGAGATGCCGAACAGTAACAGTTCTGTCTCTTCCTAGCACGCAACTGTAGCCGAGTCACTTTTTTGTATTAAAAAAAAAATCTAGTTTACTTTACCTCTATATTCTTCCTAATCTTATCATTTTGGTACCTACTTTTGAACCCTGGGTTTCTGACCCGTGGTCTGCCAGTTGGGTTATGTGGCCAGCAGCAACTTTTGTAAATTGTGTGTTCGTAACGTAGTCTGCCTTGCGACAAGTCCATAGCCTCTTGCAAAATGATTTCTCCACAGAGCTCGATTGAGTGCCAGCTCTTTCGAGTTCCGGTAGTTTTTTTTTTTCGTTTCTTTAAGTTCATCCAGTAGCTGCTTACCTCTTCTTCCTCCCCTTCTATCGCCCCTTCTATCCTCCTCTAACAACGTGTTTTTCTGAAGCCAGTTCATATGCAAGGTGTGACCAATTCATTTAAAGTGCCTTCGTTTATTTTACGCACAGTGTTTCTTTTCAACTTCGCTTTAATGCTTAAAATTATGTATATGATATAAACATTACAAACATTTTAGGCGGTTAGGCACAACACTTATTGCGATTTTTAGAAGTGTGGCCCGCAAACCAGCCCAAAATAAGGTTGTCATTTTTACCGCAATGTTTGAACGCCCATGGTTGAAACGCTGATGAGAAACAACCACTATTCTGGCTCACATGTTGAGGCTTTTACATTTGATTCAAAAGGTGTTTGGTTTGAATTTAGAAAGGTAGGTCTGCTAATTGTTTTAGGTTTACCGTGAATTTGCTTAGCTATGCCAGGCAATTGCTGGAATAAGTAACTTAAATACTCCACAACCGATCCCAGTGGCTGAGTGGTCTAAAGTGTGAGTCTTTGACCGTTCGCTTGCAGGGATTTTGAGTTCGGATCCTGGCTGGTGCTTGGATGTCCCTCTCTTCGGAGTGTTGTGTGTTGTCAGGTAGAGGTCTCTGCGACGGACTGATCACCCATCCAGAGGAGTCCTAAGGAATGTGGTGTGTCTGAGTGTAATGGTGAAACCTCGACAATGAGGAAGCCCAGGCCCATTAGGGGCTGTTGCGTCATGGTAAAAAAAAATTACTCCATAACCATTTCCTTTCACATCCCTTCCCATTAGCCCTTCAATGACTGGGTTTCAATTTCAACTACTGCCAGAACGAATTTTTTAAAAAATTTAGAGTACCCTTAAATGTATTCACTATCTACGGTGCACTGAGGCCGGCAGCGTGTAAAGAATTAACGGTCTGTACAGTGCACCGAGGCCTGTATTGTAGGGTTATTCATTCAATACCATCTAAACCCTCGAAGATATTATAATTTGCGGTATTGAAGGCGTCTTCAAATAAAACCCCACATACACTAACTTCATGAAGAGACGTCTAACTTGAAAAGCTAATAGTTGCAGTGGCAGTCAAGAAATTCATTGCGTTTTATGGGATAAAAAATTTATCGCCTCTTTTACAATTGCATGACCCTGACCCTTCTAATAACACACATCATTTCCGTCCATACCTTTCATTTTATTCGTTTAAGGCCTGTTCTGTGTTGTGGCTCGGAACAGCCTAGAGCGTTCAATAGATGGATGTCCGGTGTTCGATTGCCGTCAAGCGTAAGAGCTTCATATCTTCGCCAAAGCGACTAAACGTTTTCTGAGACCTACTCAGCCCCTTCCTTAATGAGTTCCTGGCCTATTTCTCCAGGGGTGAAAGGCCGGGGCGTGAAAATAACAATTCACCCCATTTAGTGTCGAGGTTCCATTTAGATCTGCACACGCCTTCAAGACATCTGATATTATCATCTTCTTTGATTCACCTCTTCAATGTGGCTCCTTCCTGAAGATTTCCCTACAAAAACTGTATAAGCACTTCTATCCCCCCCCCGTAACGCAAACCATAAAAAAATTGATTTTGTTTTTGTCTAAATATGGTGTATATGGTGTATATGGTGTATATATGGTGTATATGGTGTATATCCCACTCATATTTTAACAATATTTACATTCGTGGAGAGCAACGTGTGTACCCTCGATTCCCTCATAATAACCCGTGATTTGATTGTTGGTAGTACATCCGCTAGAAAGGTGCTTTTATGACAATCAGCCAAAGTTAGAACTGTCAGCCGATATGAGCTTTTTGTACTATTCTTTTCTGTACTTGCTTTGAATAAATCTCTCAGAAGAAATCTGTTTCATTATGTTTCTTGGAACAATCTATTGAATTACTCGGTTTCAGAGTTCTAAGAGCACGTTCGAAAGTACAAATGTGCACACAATTTCTTACGGTATTTTCTATTACTCACGTGTCTGAAGTAGCATCTTTATAGTCCCTACCGTAACAACAGACTGCTTGCTGGTTTTTATTTTTAATATCCTTATAACATTTTTAAAAACCCGTGACCATTTTATGTACTCAATTATAAAATCCCGTTATGAAATTAAGCTTATAAAAAGTTCCCAGAGTGAAGTCTCAAGCAGTGTTTCAACATCCAGTGTTGAAAGAGGAACGCTCTGACACGCGGGTGTAGATGTTTTCCCCGCAGGCTCCTCTAAATAAATGTTATTAGTAATACATCTCCCTACATGGGCTGAGGGTTTATGAGAATAAATTGTACAGGAAGACATTTGGGCTTAAGATAAACGAGGCAACAGGGGAGTGGAGAAGACTACATAACAAGGAGCTTTAAGATATGTACTGCTCACCAAATATTATTTGGGTGATCATATCAAGACAAATGAGATAGGCGGGGCATGTAGCCCGCATAGGGAAGAATAGATGTGCATACAGAATTTTGGCGGGGAAACTTGAGGGAAATAAACCACTTGGAAAACCTAGGTATAGATGGGAAGATAATATTAAAACAAATCATAAAGAAGTAGGATGAGGCATGAACTGGATTGATCTGGCTCGGTATAGGTGCAGGTGGCGGGCTCTTCTGAAAGCAGTAATGGAACTCCAGTTTACATAACCTTCCAGGAACTTATAGGTGAGGACCTGTTAGCTTCTGATGAATAAATCTGCTCCCTGCAGGTAGTTAGTTATACCACAGGTTACGAGAGAACTCCTCTCGTAACCTGTGTACTGAACAGTAACCTAAAGAGAGTGACGATACCAGATACTGTATTAATACAATTGTTCCCCTGAAGCTGAGCACAGTAGTGCTCGAAACATGTAGATGAGTATAATAAATGTATTAAAATAAATAATTTGTGCACCAAGCTGGCAAAAAAAAAAGACTATCATTCTAAATTTTTTCCGAAATATTTCGCACTCTAAGACGAATTCAGTGGGATATTGTCGTAGATATACAAAGGGTCTTCATGTAAGGGGCCCCTTGTTTTTATCATATTTTAATGAAAGTTGAATTGTCTGTCAGATTTTCGAAAAATCCCCAAATATCAAATTTCATGAAAATCCGTCCAGTGGGAGATGAGTTCATGCATATGGGTGGACAGACAGACAGGCAGGCTTGGCGAAGCTAATTGTCGCTTTTCACAATTTTGCGAACGCGCCAATAGAACAATCTAGTAACACTGTTACCCGCACAAGCTAGCAATACGGTATATGCTGTAGGGAAGTTATCTGGTTGCTACTCGGATCTTCTTGTTTCTGTTTAAAAAAGAAACAAGGTTATGGAAATAGATTCTGTAATGCCTTCAGGTATAAGATTTCTGAATAAATAAGTTACCTCACTGCTAAATTTCTGCGTATAGCAACTCTCGTGCGAATATCCTTTCTACATTTCCAAAGGTAATGCTTTCATAAGTGATTATCAAGTATATTCTAGGTAAACACCATAAAACAATAGCAAAATAGTCTCCAACATACAGGCTTGGTTTAGAAATAACTGTACATGTTAGTACAGGTTATGAAGAGATATTTACAAAAAATAAAATTTGTATGAAGTTTTAGTGTGCTGCTAAACGACGCTATCGGTTATGCAGCGTCGGTAATAAATGAATGAGTGTGGGAATATTTGTGGAATGACGCTCACAGAGGTTAATAGAAATACTCGCAGGTAGACCTGTCCCAGCGCCAATTTGTCCTACAAAATTGTACCATGTACGAACGTTAATTCTGACACCGGGTCTCCGTTGTGACAGGCAAAAGATTACAAAAATTTAGCTAAATTTATACAACCTATTTCAGAACGACAGTGAAGAATGTATCCGGGCCTACTCGTGTGGTTGAAACAGAATAAAATACTAACATCCATTTACAAAATACCAGAACTGCACTCCGCTAATGAAGTAAAAGGATCCAATATCAGGTTTGATCTTGGAATATTTTGTGCTAATATTGTTGTAATCTGTCTCTCTGAGATCCACTTTCTTTCCTGTCTTCCAAATGGATTCGTCTCAAGAAGTTTTTCCACAAAAATATTAGATACCTTGAAAAGAGTAAAAATCAGTCCCTTTACAGGCCCGAAAGGGCTCAAAGGGTTCCAGGAAGTTAGGTTCCCCGATTTCGTGACAACGGCACAAGATGGTGGTAGGTTGTCAGCCTTAAGCACCGGCCGTCTTTACCCCCATGAAATACTCCTGGTACTCATTTCTGTTAGAGGCTGAGTCGAACCCAGGGCCATAGTGCGATCGGAAGGATTTTATGTCAACGAAAGATCCACGAACACCGGCTGGGATCGAACCAGCGAACTTCCGATTTGTAGCACAGCACCTTAACCACTGTGCTACCGCGGTCCCCCTTGAAAAGAGTAGAGAAAAATATTTTCACTTCTAGCACGTTTCTGTTCTCATAAGCCTACGGAAATATCTCCCTTGTATAATGGTACTTTTATGCTCTTGTTTCTCCAATTTGAAGTGTAATTATCAAGGATACAACAATTTCTGGGTTTTCTTGTAAAAGTAAGGTCCACCCCATGTCATGACTATGCAGGTACAGAGGAACGGCGGACGTACAGCTTTGACCCATGCTCAACGCGGCACTAGAAAATGGTGGGCGGTCAGCACCACACTCCCACCAGTTTACCCCCCAGGAAATACCGTATACCTATCATATAGGACAGTGTTTCTCAACCACCGGTCCGCGGCCCGGTACCGGGCCGCGAGAGATTCTCCTGGAATTGATAACTAATTTAAATGTAATTTTTTATTTGTCAACATGCCACATCGTACACGTAATTGTACTAATACTCTTTATGATTATGTCATAATTAATTATTCATGCTTATGTTAGTTTAATGTATGAACTTAAAAAAAATTGGAAATATACTGAGGAGTAAATCTGTTGGGACCGGGCCCTCGTCTTATGAAAAAAAGAATTTGCAGGGCCGCGATCTCACAAAGGTTCAGCAACACTGATATAGGAAGCTGGGTAGGCCTCGGAACTCGAATGGACACCACAGAAAATCCCGCCTTCAACAGAGTTCGAGCCTCGAAATGTCCAGCCCGTGGCGATTCGCCATACCGACTAAGACCGCCTTTATTGATAAGCCTCTGTTTTATTTCCTGGCATAGAGAACTTACTGTAGGCTACGGAGATATAGTGACTAGTTGAATGCACCTTTCACTATTCGAGAAATAGGAATAAATACAACCAATCACTGCTGAGTGAATGTAGGCCGGGATAGCGTAGTCGGTAGAGCGACTCGGTCCGGAGATCGAATCCCGGTTGGGGCGAGATTTTCCGCACCCATCCAGACCGGCCATGGGGTCCACCCAGCCTCCTATTCAATGGGTACCGGGCCTACCTGGTAGGTAAAGCGACCGGAGCGTGGCGTTAACCATCCACTCCCATCTAGTGCTGAGGTTAAAGAAAGAGAAGAGTTATATTTCTAATCCCCCCCGGACCATCGTGGCCTGTTCCAGGATGAACCTTTTAATGCGTGAGTAGCACTTGCCGCTTCCTACTGGTCGAGGCCTTGGTTCACTTCTCCGTCCGGACACCGAATATCCTGGCTCAGAATTTCACCATTTCCCTCAGTCCCTCAATGCCACCTTAAATCAAGCAACTATCGTGACGTAGGTGTTCATTGCGCGATGGGTGCATGCCTAACTTGATCCTGCGGCCTACTCGGTCCCCTCTCCAATATGATCCTTCCATTAGAGCACAGTGACAGCGGCGTAAAACGGACCAATCACCTCCATTTATAGTCAAGGTTAAGATAGCGTGCAGCTCTACCTTCTCTCCCATATTTACGTTTCCGTGCAAATGGTGATTTATTAGTTTTTTTTTGTTTTGCTGACCGTGCATCTCAGTGTAATCTTAGTAATTAATCAACTTGATGAACAAATTCTTGTTTTATAGTGCAGGGGATGGCCACCTACAGGTGTGATGATACCAGATGCTGTATAAAACAATTTTGACCTCCTGATGATGAGTACATAGTGCTCGAAACATGTAGAGGAATATAATAAACTTATTACGAAACAAGAATTTGTGCATTAAGTTGGTGATTTATTAGTTTACTTTTCACTGCATCATTCCACACTCTCCACAATTCATTATTCACTAGCTCTCCTACTGAACAAGTTGTCTTAACGATAATGCACTCAGTAGGTGCCGGGTTTGATTCTCGAACGTGACACTAATAGTCATGTCTCAGTTTATCCTTCTTTTGTATACTGTTTTAGGGAGATGACGGGATTGTCTGAAATCTGGCTATGATCTCTCTATTCCCCAATCGTATAAATAGTTTCTCATTAAATTTCTACCGTTATACGCTGTACAATTTAAGCTGTTTGCAGCCTTATAAAAAATAGCTTTAAACTGGTGTAAAAAAATTACATTTAGAATGCTGTGTGTGTCTAATAGTGTGTGATCTAAAAAAACTCGAAAATGAAGTAGCTAGACCCGATGTGAGCTGTTGCTCCACTGAAAGTAAGCATAACTTGTTAAACAATTTAAAGATTTGTAAATGTTATATGTATCAAATGACGCAGGTCTATCACTGTGACGAAAATCCGGTGTTAGTCGGTAGATAGTTCCAAGGATTGTAAGAATTAATATCAAATGTATTCTTGTTATTCGTTACCACATTTATGCAGGGAATTTACTCTTGTAATTATATACCTGAAACAGGCCATGTTTCTAGAGTGTGTAATGTAGTATCCGTTCTGTAGTTACAATTATGGTACATATAACGTTAATTTCGCACGTTAAAACTTTTGTAATTTTACATTAGTACTTTGCGAAGTATGTGCGTGTAGTGCCCAATGTGGCTGCTGTCTGCAGAATCTTGATTTTGTGCTTGCCTGGTATGTTGTTCAGGTACTTTCTGAAGGACTGTGAGAAGGTCCCAGTTGCCTCTATACTCACTGGTATAACTTTGTTGTTTACATTACACACGCGCTCTATTTCTATTGTAAGGTATTTATTTTGTAAAATCTTCTCGGCTACTCTCTCGATCACATTTCTGCCTCTTGAAATTGCAGTGTCAAGAAACACAACTGTTCCTTTTTCATAATCACGGATTACGATGTCCTTTGTATAGCTGCGGAAAGTTATGTCAGTTTGTATTTGTTGCTTTCTTCATGACCTAATTTTAGTACATGCTCATTCCAGAGTTTTATTTCCTTACTTTTACTCTATCTCTGAATAAGTAAGGTGTAGTTGAGCGCACACACTATGTCTTTTTATGTATGTTATTATTATTATTATTATTGGTAGTAGTAGTAGTAGTAGTGGTAGTAATAGTAGTAGAAGTAGTAGTGGCGGTGATGGTGGTGATGGTGGTGGTGGTGGTAGTAGTAGTAGTAGTAACAGTAGTCGTAGTAGTAGCAGTAGTGGTAGTAGTATTAGCAGCAGCAGTAGTAGCAGTAGTGTTGTAGTAGTAGTGTTAGTAGTAGTAGTAGTAGTAGTGTTAGTAGTAGCGGTAGCAGTAGTAGTAGCAGTAGTGTTAGTAGTAGTAGTTGTAGTAGCAGTAGTAGTAGTAGTAGTAGTAGTAGTAGTAGCAGTAGTAATACCAGTAGTATTAGTAGTAGAGTAGTAGCGGCAGCAGTAGTAGTATTAGTAGTAGTAGTAGCAGTAGTAGTAGTAGTAGTAGTAGTAGTAATACCAGTAGTATTAGTAGTAGAGTAGTAGCGGCAGCAGTAGTAGTATTAGTAGTAGTAGTAGCAGTAGTAGTAGTTGTAGTAGCAGTAGTAGTAGTAATACCAGTAGTATTAGTAGTAGAGTAGTAGCGGCAGCAGTAGTAGTATTAGTAGTAGTAGTAGCAGTAGTAGTAGTTGTAGTAGTAGTAGTAGTAGTAGTAGCAGTAGTAGTAGTAGTAGTAGTAGTAATACCAGTAGTATTAGTAGTAGAGTAGTAGCGGCAGCAGTAGTAGTATTAGTAGTAGTAGTAGTAGCAGTAGTAGTAGTTGTAGTAGTAGTAGTAGTAGCAGTAGTAGTAGTAGTAGTAATACCAGTAGTATTAGTAGTAGAGTAGTAGCGGCAGCAGTAGTAGTATTAGTAGTAGTAGTAGTAGTTGTAGTAGCAGTAGTA
>Ga0123354_10005497_pt1 | contig 18443 bp, 31 predicted proteins | sample TergutLab28metaG_2_FD_97872 | JGI IMG/M metagenome (GOLD analysis project Ga0123354, IMG submission 97872) | Labiotermes labralis P4 segment gut microbial communities from Petit-Saut dam, French Guiana - Lab288 P4 | ecosystem: Host-associated > Arthropoda: Insects > Digestive system > Gut ...
ATTCAGTATCAGTTTCTCTCTATATTGCCCTCCCCAGACCCTCACAACAAACACAGTAACATTCAGTATCAGTTCCTCTCTATATTGCCCTCCCCAGACCCTCACAACAAACACAGTAACATTAAGTATCAGTTCCTCTCTATATTGCCCTTCCCAGACTCTCACAACAAACACAGTATAATTTAGGATCAGTTCCTCTTTCTTTGCAGATTACAGCAGCTCGTCATGGCAACAAGACTGACTGTGTTTTTGGTGTCCCTGCTGTTGGTAGCACCTACTCTGATATTCTGGTTGTGGTTGGTTATCCTGCCTGCAAAAGTGTCAATGTTTTGCCCTGAGGAATGTTGGTGTGACCCAGGAGGATACTACGTCAGATGTGTTGGTACATCTTTAGCCGCTGTTCCCAATCTACCAGGCATACAAGTTCTCCGTCTTTCTAAGAACAATATAACGTTGCTGGAGAAGGACAGTTTTATTTCACTGACTGAGTTGGACATTTTGGGTGTAGTTAAATGTGGACTGAAATCAATAAATTTGGGAGCATTCAACGGACTTACAAAGTTGACATCGCTCTTCATACAGCGGAATGATATAAGTGAATTATTACCAGGCACTTTTGAGAATATGAGCAAATTGGAAAAGCTTTTTCTAAATAATAACCAATTAGTGCAGTTGGATAGAGGTGTGTTCAGTGGTTTGGTTAACTTGGTATATTTATATTTGGAATACAACCAACTGCACTACCTCCATCCAGATATCTTCTTAGAGTTACGAAATCTCCAAGTGTTAGATTTAGGCCGAAATACCGGCCTTCAAGTACCAACTGACCGACATTTCATCAATTCACATTCTTTGTCACAACTTGATATATCACACTGCAATGTCAGTTCACTGTCATTTCAAACATTTGCAAATGTCAGTGCACTAAAATCGCTTGACCTGAGCTACAATAATCTTTATACTCTAGATACAGATACATTCAGAACACTGCCAGAACTCTCCACACTCTATCTGGATCATAACCCTCTACATTGTGACTGTCAGCTAAAGGAAGTGCGGCGATTGTTTAAGGATCTGAACATACGGACAGTGTATGTGTCATTGGATGGGGTAAGGGTGCCGAAATGTGTTACACCGAGAGAAGTGGAGGGAATATGGTGGGGGGTGTCAGCGAAAGCGCAGTGCTTAGACGGTAAGATACAATATTCTGGAGAATACAGGATTACAAGCTACAGTGACACTGACATTATTGTGGAGAAGCCTTACGAATATGATGTTGATTTTCTAAGGTATTACCAAGTACTAGTGTATGTAGTTCCCTTCATATTTGGTATTGCCGGCAATGTCATACTTCTGATCATTATCATATGCAACAAGGACATGCGAACTGTTCCCAATATGTACATCCTTAACTTGGCTATAAGCGATATCATTTCTTTAACTCTACCTTTGCTTTTCGCTTCTGTAAATATAATATCTGACACGTGGCATGAAATTCAAATTACCTGTAAGTTCTTTTCATTTTCCCGCCGAATGTCAGTCGGTCTGTCAGCGTATTGTGTAGCTTTCTATAGCTTCCAGCGATACAGAGTAACAGTGAATCCCTTCCAAGTCCTTGCCTCTTCACCAACAACATGGCGTGTTACTGCGGCTACAATTTGTGGATTGTGGATTGTGGCTTCATTATTTGCTGTTCCATCAGCTCTATCGATGTATTTGTGTGAAGTAGTTGTCTCTTCATTACATATAACATACTATCAACGTGTGGTTGTTTTTGAACTCTTGGTATGCTGTGTACTTCCTCTGTGTTTGATTGCATTCTCTTACATCATGACCGCCCGCCATCTTGTGGTAAGATCTCGTGCTATATCTGAGGGGACACAAAATGCTCAACTGCAACAAACACGCAGATATACAGCAAAGATTGTGGTGGGTCTGACTTTTGTTTTTCTGATCAGCTATGTGCCTTATCACTTTTTCTGGGCCTATTTCAATTGGAGCGAAGAAAACTTGTCATTGCAATTTAAAAGAAATCTTGATAAATCTTATTACAAATTTCAGTACGCTTATCTAATTTCAACTTTTTGTTTTTTAATCAATTCCTGTCTCAATCCTGTAGCTCTGTTCTGTACCAGTTCTCCGTTCAGACAGCATTTCAAACGCTACTTAACCTGTTTTTGCAAAACAAATTCTCCTCCTTCTGATCTCGAACTTGCAGTAAGAAATTGAATTTGTAACCATTGTTTGTTTTATTCGTTTACAACAATTCTGTATGTTCCACACAAATTTTCAATCTTATAAATTATATTGAAGACAATTAATTTTTCTTGTCTGTAACACAATGCAAGTTATTTATGAAATAGTTAAATATATGCACTTTCATATTTCAATTTATTCAAACGCCGACCTCAGAATATTTCAAGCAATAAAACAAAGTTACAAATATTCCCTTTTATTTTTTACTGCACCATCAATCCCTTGAGCATTTAATTAAAGCGGACCTCCAATTAACCTATTTATTACGCACTAAGAGTTTATTGGTGGTTGGTTTTTTATGTTTATGTCTGAAAGATCTTTTGTGTCTGTGACATTCTGAAAGTAAATTACAGTACAGACCGACAGGCAGACTTTATTTGGAGCCAAATGAAAGATTTTAGTCAATTTTGGTCACAGCTTCCTTTATACACCTTGTGGTTTTATTGATATCCTCAGATCCTACTTGAAAATAAATGAACTTGATTCATATATTCATGTGCACACTTGTATGCATGTATCATATGAATACCAGAATATTCAAGTATACACATTATGTATTTATGTATGTATGTATGTATCACATTATATGAATAAAATTACATTATGGACATTCTACATACTCCTATTGATATTCTACAGTTACATCTGTTTATTGGGTTGTACATTTGTACTTTATTATTTTAACTAATTCGATTGCATTCATAAACTAGTTGACCTTTCCTAATTTCATTTGTGTGTGTGTGTGGAGAAAGAGAAGTGCTTTTGTTGTGAAGTGTGTGTGTGTGTGTGTTTGTGTGTTGGGATGTGGCTATACTGAGGGTAAGTAATGATGTCACGTTGCTGAGGGAAAAGGCACATGACTAAAGTGATTGTACGTAAGGAGGTCGTGTTCCTGTAGGAATAGTGGGGTGTGGCTATACGGAGACCACATAATCACGCAGGTTTCCGATTAAAAAGGGGTCGTAACTATAATGAAAATACGTAGAGATGTCAGTTTACTGAGGGAAGAGATGTTCATGTCTATACTGAGGGTAAGTAAAGCTGTCAGATTTTTGGTGCAAATGGTGATAATTCTGTACTGAGTGTACGAAAAGAAAGCACGTTAATGAGGGAAATTAGGGAGATGTGTAAAGTGATGGTAGCTACAATGACCACGTTACCGAGGCAAAATGGGAAGTGGCCATACTCTTCCCACGTAAGGTGCATAAATTGCACCGACATTATTCTACTGTTAACTTTAAACATGAAAATTCTGCGTTCGAATCCCAGAAAGATTCCCAGCCAAATTCATGACGCCGCATAAGAGTTGCTTTCTCTTGAGAAATGGTCTTCAGTTTGCCCAAGCCGGGGACTAGTTGTGTAATTTGGTTTTGCGGAAAGTTTAAAATAAGTTCTGCGCATGGTCCTTTATAAACCGGTGCGGTAAACATTTGTAAAATGAGCTACAGTACAGAGAAGACAGAGCAATATGGAATGTGGCGCGGTTGGCACAAAATATACGGGTTGTGCGTACGGGACTGGAACTGGCTATTGGGGAATGAGACAGCAGAGAGAGGGAGAGAGCGAAACGGTATTGTATGGGATTGGTACTGGGTATTGGTGGGAGTAGGGGTGAGACAGCAGTGAGAGGGACAGAACGGAACGGTATTGTGTGGGACTGGCACTGGCTATTGGTGGGAGCAGGGGGCGAGACAGCAGTGAGAGGGACAGAACGGAACGGTATTGTGTGGGACTGCCACTGGTTATTGGTGGGAGCAGGGGCCAAGAGAGCTGTTAGGGGGACAGAGTGGAACGGTATTGTATGTTACTGGTACAGGGAATTGGGGGGAGCACGGGGCGAGAGTACTGTGAAGGGACAGAGCAGAACGGTATTGTGTGGGACTGGTAATGGGTATTGGTGGGAGCAGGGGGTGAGACAGCTGTGAAGGGACAGAGTGAAACGGTAGTGTATGGGACTGGTAATGAGTAATGGTGGGAGCAAGCGGAGAGAGAGCAGTGTGACGGACAGAGCGAAACGGTATTGTATGGGACTGATACTGGTTACTGGTGGGAGGAAAGGCTGAGACAGCAGTGTGAGGGAAAGTTCGGAACGGTATTTTATGGGAATGGTAGTGAGTATTTGTTTGAGCAGTGGTTGAGACAGCTGTGAGGGGACAGAGCGGAACGGTAGTGTATGGGACTGGTACTGGGTTTTGGTGGGAGCAAGCGTTGAGGGAGCAGTGAGGGGGACAGAGCGGAACGGTATTTTATTGGACTGGTAGTGGGTATTGCTGGGATCAGGGGGTGAAAAAGCAGCGAGAGGGACAAAGCGGAACGTTAATTTTTTGGAACAGGTAGTGGGTGTTGTGGGAGTAGCGGGTGAGAGTTCAGTGAGAGAGACTGAGCGGAACGGTAATTTATGGGACTGTTTGTGGGTGTTTTTGGGAGCAGGGTGTGAGACAGCAGTGAGAGGGACATAGCGGAACATTACTTTATGGGACTGGTAGTGGGTATTGGGGGTGAACATGACTGAGACATCAGTGATAGGACAGAGCGGAACGGTATTGTATGTGACTGGTTTTGGGTTTTGTTGGGATAGGGGGTGTGATAGCAGTGAGATAGACAAGCGGAACGGTAATTTTTGGGACTGGTAGTGGGTATTGTGGGGGTAAGGTTTGAGAGAGCAGTGAGATGGACAGAGCGGAACGGTAAATTTTGGGACTGGTAGTGGATATTGTGGGAGGAGTGAGTGAAAGGGGAGTGAAAGCGACAGAGCGGAACGACAATTTATGGGACTGGTAGTGGGTATTGTGGGAGCAGTGGGTGAAAGGGGAGTGAAAGCGACAGAGCGGAACGGTAATTTATGGGACTGGTAGTGGGTATTGCGTGAGCAGGAGGTGAGAGATCTGTGAGATGGAGAGAGCGGAACGGTAATTTTTGGAATAGGTAGTAGCTATTGTGTGAGCAGGTGACGAGAATTCAGTGAGAGGGATATAGCGGAACGGTTATTTATGGGACTGGTAGTGGGTATTGTAGCAGCAGGCGGTGAGACAGCATTGAGAGGGACAGAACGGAACGTTGTGTAGGGAGACGGCAGAATGTTTGCTATAAACTTACTATATTTAATACTCAGAATGGAATAAAAAAGTGATAAAAAGAAGAAACAAATTATAATCCCGTTTCCTTTCAATTCAAACAACGAATTTTTCCTCCACCAAATGTAAAGCAGGAAGAAGCGTTCTCTATCCCCCACAATGCTCTAACGTACTGCAATAATGGCGAGCGACCTGATCAGAATTTAAAATGTACATTGAATTTTTGACCACTTTAAATCTGTTCCTTCTTTGGCTTATTTTGTCAGAGCAGTGTAGGTGTAACGAAATGTTGAAGTGCGTTCGGGTAAACATTTTGTAGCCAAAAATTAAGAATTTCATATTCTATGTGTGTGTATGTAGCTTTAGTCACACAGCATGCAATGTCCATGCGCCATATTGCCATCTGTGGCCTGTCTGACTCCATCTTGTTTTTTCACTTTGTCTGATATACGGCAAGATTTTCGAAAAATCGGCTTTTGAATAAAAGCTGATTATTTTGATTTCCTCCACACATTTCCTGGAACATTTCTCTTTCTCTGACAAACACAGGCAGATACGTTATAAATGTTCATGTTTGGTCTTTGTGGTAAATATTATTAACTTATTATTTATTTTAGGTATATTTTTACAAGCCCTGAAATGTATCAACAAGTTTAGAGAATCACGAAAATATTAAATTTCATAAAATTTTGTCCATTTTGAGCCGAGTTATTTCATGCAGACGAACGGACGGACATGACGAAGCTAACTAACGCTTTTCACAATTTTGCGACCGCACATAGAACACCCCTCCGGAACCTTTTCCAATTCCCTCTGCCTCCCCACCCTGTAACAAAACATAACGCTAACTCCAGCACACATCACCATATCCCTCCCTCTCCCCCACCCTGTAACAAACCATAACGCTAACTGCACCTCACATTACCGTTTCCCTCCCTCTCCCCCACCCTCTAACAAACCATAACCCTAACTGCACCACACAACACCATTTACCCTTTCCCCTCCCTGTAACAAACCATAACGCTAACTGCATCACACATCACCATTTCCATCCCTCTCCGCCACCCTGTAAAAAAAATAACGCTAACTGCAGCACATATCATCATTTGCCTCCGTCTCCCCCACCCTGTAACAAAAAATAACGCTAACTGCACCACACATCAACATTTCCCTCCCTCTCCCCCTTCCTCTAACAAACAATAGCGCTAACTGCGGCCCACATCACAATTTCCCTCTGTCTCCCCCACCCTGTAAAAACCATAACGCTAACTGCAGCACACATCACCATTTCACTCCCTCTCTCCCTCACCCTGTAACAAACCACAACACTAACTGCAGCACACATCACCATTTCCCTCCGTCTCCCCCACCCTGTAACAAACCACAACATTAACTGCACCACACATCACCATTTCCCTCCCTCTCCCCCTTCCTCTAACAAACAATAGCGCTAACTGCGGCCCACATCACAATTTCCCTCTGTCTCCCCCACCCTGTAAAAACCTTAACGCTAACTGCAGCACACATCACCATTTCCCTCCGTTTCTCCCACCCTGTAACAAACCACAACACTAACTGCAACACACATCACCATATTACAACTGTCAGTACTTGAACATGAACTGCAATACGATAAATTGCAACGTCACAACCGCACAATTTGCACCGCTGTTGGTAGAATTTTAAACAGAGCGGCAAAGTTGATAAAAGATGTAAAAAATTGTTTCCAATTTCACAGTTCTCTTCGTGCTGTTTACAGCTGCGGACCTGCTGCTGCCTTTCGCTCTGTGTATTGCTGCACCGTCTGCTGTACTTCACTTTACTTTACTCTGTATGAATGTTACGTAACATGACATCTTACGGCCAGGATTTGTTAGCAGCTTGCCCAAACCTAAGCTGCAAGCCCCCTTTCAGCTGTCCGTAACTGCTTATTCAATATATTCTCAGTTACCCTCCACATTGGAGACATATACTTCATCCGATACCTGAGGAATATCCATGCCGTGCTTAAAGTGACCTACTTATCATGGACTGGAAATAGCGGGCTCAGGATAGGGACACGTACCGGCTATTGTGAATGCGTTAATCAACACTTGGGTTCCATGATATGGGGGTTAATTCTTTACTAACGTAAATCTGGTTAGGTTCCCAAGAAGGAATGTGCTGTATGGAATATGTGAGTGAGTAATTTACTTCAAATTCCTGTAACTGAGAATTGGCAACATTGTCACATTTGGCGATCGTTCGGTTAGCTACCTGATTAACATAACACTTTTTGTTTCTGTGCCAACAGACAGACATACAGACAGGCAAAACAGTAAAAGAAAGTGCAGATAATGTCAATTACATATTCCGAAAAAAAGTACAGAATTTTTTGTCATTATGCCTGTACATAAAACGGAAGTAATAATACGAAACTCTAAGGTAAAATGGCACTAGTGAGACTGATAGTTGAGTGGGTAGCGGTGTGTTGGGACTGATATTTGAGTGTGGAGCGGTGTGTTGGGACTGATATTTGAGTGTGGAGCGGTGTGTTGAGACCCATAGTTGAGTGTGTAGCGGTGTGTTGGGACTGATATCTGAGTGTGGAGCGATGTGTTGGGACTGATATTTGAGTGTGGAGCGATGTGTTGGGACTGATATTTGAGTGTGGAGCGGTGTGTTGGGACTGATATTTGAGTGTGGAGCGGTGTGTTGGGAACGACATTCGAAGATGGGGCATTGTGGTTGGACCGATAGTTGAGTGTGAGGCGGTGTGTTGCACCGAGAGTTGAATGTAGAGCGGTGTGTTGGGACTGATAGTTGAGTGTGGAGCGGTGTGTTTGCACCGAAGTTGACAGTGGAGCGGTGTGTTGGAACCGATAATTTAGTGTCGAGCGGGGTGTTGGGAAAGATATTTCAGTGTGGAGCGGTGTGTTGGGACTGATAGATGAATGTGGAGCGTTGTCCTGGGACCGATAGACGAGTATGGAGCGATCAGTTGGGACCGAAAGGAGAGTGTGGAGCGGTGTGTTGGGATTGACATTCGAGGGTGCGTCTTTGTGGTTGGACCGAAAGTTCAGTGTGGGGCAGTGTGTTTGGACTGATAGTTGAGAGAGGAGCGGTCTGTTGTGACCGGTAATTGATTGTGGAGCAGTGTGTTTCACCGATAGTTAGGGTTGGATCGGTGTGTTTCGACCGATAGTTGAATGTGGAGCGGTGTGTAGGGACCTATATTTGAGTGTGGATAGTTGTGTTGAGATCGATAGTTGAGTGTGGAACGGTGTGTTGGGACCGATATTTGAGTGCGGAGCATGTGTTGGGACCGATAGGTGATTGGGGAGCCTTGTGTTGGGAACGATATTTGGGTGTGGAACGGTGTGATGGGACAGATATTTGGGTTTTGAGCGGTGTGTTTGTACCGTGATTTAAGTGTGCAACGGTGTGTTGGGACCGATATTTCAGTGTGGAGCGGTGTGTTGGAACCGATATTCGAGTGTGGAACGGTGTGTTGGGACAGATATTTGGGTTTTGAGCGGTGTGTTTGTACCGTGATTTAAGTGTGCAATGGTGTGTTGGGACCGATATTTCAGTGTGGAGCGGTATGTTGGTACCGATATTTGAGTGTGAAACCGTGTTTTGATACCGAAATTTGAGTGTGGAACTGTGTGTTGGGACCGGTAGTTGAGTGCGGAGCGGTGTGTTGGGACAGATATTTGAGTATGGATCAATGTATTGGGACACATATTTAAGTGTGGAACGGTGAGTTGGGCCAATAATTGAGTGTGGAACGGTGTGTTGTGACCGATATTTGATGTGGAACGCTGTGTTTGGACCGATATTTAAGTTTTGATCGGTGTGTTGGGACCGATAGTTCAGTGTGGAACGGTGTGTTGCGACCGATATATTTGTGTGGAACGTTTTGTTGGGACACATTTTGGAGTGCGGTGCTGTGAGTTGGGAACGATATTTGATTGTGGATAGGTGTGTTGGGAACGATATATGAGTGTGGAACGCGTGTTGATACGGACAGATGAGTGTGGAGCTGTGTTGGGACTGAAACTTGAGTGTGAAGCGGTGTGGTGGGACCGATAAATAAGTGAAGAGCCGTGTTTCGAGACCGATATTTTGGAGTGGAACGATTTGTTGGGACTGATATTTGAGTGTGGAGCGGTGTGTTGGGGCAGACACCCTGGTGTTGGGCGTTGTGTTTAGACCGACAGTGAATGTAGAGCGGTGTGTTGGGACCGCTATTCAATTGTGGGGCGTTGTGTTGGGACCGATATTTGAGTGTGGAACGGCGATTTGGGACCTATGTTGAGTGTGGAGCGGTGTTTTGGTACCGAAATTTGAGTGTGTGGCGGTCTTTTGGACTGATAGTTGAATGTAGAGCGGTGTTTTGGGACCGATAGTTGTGTGTGAAACGGTTGTTGGGACCGATATTTGAGTGTGGAGCAGTGTGTTAAGACCGATATTTTATTGTCGAGCGGTGTGTTGAGACCGATATTTTAGTGTGGAGGGCTGTGTTTGGAATGTTGCTTGTATATAGTGCGATGTTTTGGGGCACATATTTGAGTGTGGAGCGATGTAATGGGACAAATACGTGACTCTGGAACGGTGTCTTGGGACACATAGATGAGTGTGGAGCGGTTTGTTGGGACCGAAAATTCAGTATGGAGCGGTGTGTGTGGACAGATATTAAAAATGTGTAGCGGTGTGTTGGGAACGATATAAGAGGGTGGAGCGGTATGTTGGAACCGAAAATTGAGTGTAAAAATAATATTAGGACTGGTATTTGATTGTGGATCCATGTGTTTGGTCTGATATTTGAGGGTGGAGCGGTGAGTTGGGACCGAAACCCGAGTGTGGGGCGTTGTGCTTGGACAGATATTTCATTGTGGTTCAATGTGTTGGGACCGATATTTGAATGTAGAGCGGTGTATTGCGACCGAAATTTGAGTGTGGAACGGTGTGTTGGGACCGAAATTTTAGTGTGGAACGGTGAGCTCGAAACAATATTTGAGTGTTGAGCGGTGTGTTCGGACCGATATTTGAGTGTGGAGCGGTGTGTTGGGACCGATATTTGATTGTGGAGCGGTGTGTTGGGACCGATAGTTGTCTGTTGAGAAGTGTGTTGAGATAAGTAGTTGAGTGTGGAGCGTTGTGTTGGGACGCATAATTGAGTGTGTAGCGATGTGCTGGGAACGACAGTTGAGTTTGGGGAGGTGTGTTGCGACTGACATTTGTGTGTGGAGCGATGTGTTGGGACCTATATTTGAGTGTGGATCGATGTGTTTGGAACTATATTTGAGTGTGGAACGTTTTGTTGGGACCGATAATTGAGTGTGGTTCGTTGTGTTGGGACAGATATTTGAGAGTGGAGCGGTGTTTTGGGGCCGATATTTGAGTGAGGAAATGTGTGTGGGGACCGATATTTGAGTGTGGAGCGGTGTGTTGGGAACGTTGTTTGGGTGTGGAACCGTGGGTTGGGACGGCACATGAGTGCGGTGCGGTTTATTTTTACCAATATTTGAGTGTGGAGCAGTGGGTTGGGGCAGATATTTGGGTTTTGAGCGGTGTGTTGGGACTGATATTTAAGTGTGGAAGGTGTGTTGGGACCAAGAGTTGTGTGTGGAGCGTTGTTTTGGTACCTATATTTGTGTGTGAATCGGTGTGTTGGGACAGATATTTGAGTTTGGAACGGTGTGTAGAAACCAATATTTGAGTGTGAATCGGTGTGTTCGGACCGATATTTGTGTGTAAAACGGTGGGTTTTGACCGATATTTGAGTGTGGAACAGTGTGTTCGGACAGAAAATTGAGTGTGGAACGCTGTGTTTAGACCGATATTTGAGTGTGGAACAGTGTGTTGGGACCAATATTTGAGTGTGGAACGGTGTGTTGGGACCGATATTTGAGTGTGAATCGGTGGGTTGGGACACTTATTGGACTGTGGAGCGGTGTGTTGGGACCGATATTTGAGTGTGAAGCGGTGTGTTGGACACATATTGGAGTGAGGGAATGATAATTCATTTTGGATCAGGTTTGTTGGGAACGATATTTGAGTGTGAAGCTGTGTGTTGAGACCTATAATTGAGTGCACGGCAGTGTTTTGACACCGATATATTTGAGTGGAGCCTTGTATTTGCAATGATATTTGATTTTGGAGCGGTGTGTTGGAACCGAAACTCAGGTGTAGGGCGTTGTGTTTGGACCGATAGTGAATGTGGAGCGGTGTGTTAGGACCGTTATTTGATTGTGGAGCGTTGTGTTGGGACCGATATTTGAGTGTGGAACGGTATGTTGGGGCCGATGTTGCGTGTGGAGCGGTGTGTTGGGACCGAAATTTGAGTGTGTGGTGGTGTTTAGGACTGATAGTTGAATGTAGAGCGTTGTGTTGGTACGGATAATTGACTGTGAGCGGTTGTTGTGACCGATATTTGAGTATGGAGCAATGCGTTGGGACCGTTACTTTAGTGCCGAACGGTGTGTTGAGACCGATATTTGAGTGTGAGCGGTGTGTTGGGACCGTTATTTGAATGTAGAGCGGTGTTTTGGGGCCTATAGTAGAGTGTGTTGTGGTCGATAATTTAGTGTGGAGCAGTGTGTTGTGACTGATATTTGGATGTGGAGCGATGTGTTGGGAATGATATGCGAGTGTGGAACGGTGTTTTGAGACCAACAAACGAGTGTGTATCGTTGTGGTTGGACCCATAGTTGAGTGTGGGGCTGTATGATGGGAACGATAATGTAGTGTGGAAAGGTGTGTTGTGCCCGAAATTTTAGTGTGGAGCGGTGTGTTTGGACCGATATTTGTGTGTACAACGTTGAGTTGGGACGAATATTTTAGTGTGGTGCCTTGTGTTGGTACCGATATTTGAGTGTGGAGCGTTGTGTTGGGACCGATATTTGAGTGTGGAACATTGTGTTGGGACCAAAAATTGAGTGCGAAGTTGTGAGTTGTGACCGAGAGTTGAGTGTGAAGCGGTGTGTTGGCACCGATAATTGATTTTGTAGCAAAGTGTTGAGACCGGTATTTGAGTAGTGAGTGGTGTGTTGGGACCGATATTTGAGTGTGGAACAGTGAGAAGGTCGGATATTTGAGTGTGGAGCTGTGTGTTGGGACCGTTATTTGATTTAGATCGGTGTTTTGGGACCGATATTTGAGTGTGGAATGGTGTATTAGGAACGATACTTGAGTGTGGATCAGTGTGTTTGGACCGATATTTGAGTGGGGAGCGGTGTGTTGAAACCGATATTTGAGTGCGGAACGGAGTGTTGGGATCGATATTTCAGTGTGGAGCGGTGTGTTAGGACCGATAATTTTTTGTGGAGCGGTGTGTCGGGACCGATATTTAAGTGTGGATCAGTGTGTTGGTACCGATATTTGAATGTGGAAAGGTTTGTTGGGACCGATATTTGAGTGAGGAGCGGTGTGTTGGGAACGATAGATGGGTGAGGAGCGGTGTGTTGGGACGGATAGATGAGTGTGGAACTGTGTGTTTGGATCTATATTTGAGTGTGTAGCGGTGTGTAAGAACGATATTAGAGTGTGTAACGATGAATTAGGACCGATAATTGAGTGTACAGCTTTGCGTTGAGACTGATATTTGGGTGCGAAACAGCGAGTTGGGACTCATATTTGAGTGTTATTCTGTGTGTTGGGACCGACATTCTGGAGTAGGGCGTTGTGGTTGGACCCACATTTGACTTAGAGCGGTGTGTTGGGACCGAAATTTGAATGTCGAACCGTAGGTTTGAGCGACGTTGAGTGTGGAGCGGTGTGTTGGACCGATATATTAGAGTGGAACGATATTTGAGTTTGGAAAGGTGCGTTGGGATCGATAGTTGAGTGTGTAGAAGTGTGTTGGGACCGATATTTGTGTGTGGAGCGGTGTGTTGGGAACGATATTTGGGTGTGGAGCGGTGTGTTGGGGCCGATATTTGGGTGTGGAGGGGTGTGTTGTGACCGATATTTGGGTGTGGAACTGTGTGTTGGGACCGATATTTGGGTGTGGAGCGGTATGTTGGGACCGATATTTGGGTGTGGAGCGGTGTGTTGGGACCGCCATTTGGGTGTGCAGCGATGTGTTGGGGCCGATATTTGAGTGTAGATCAGTGTGTTGGGGTCGAAAATCGAGGTTGGGACTTTGGGTTTGGACCGATTGTTGAGTGTGGGGCAGTGTGTTTGGACCGAAAATTGAGTATGGAACGGTTTGTTGGGACAGAAATTTGAATGTGGAGCAGTGTGTTAGGACTGATAGTTGAGTGTGGGACGGTTTCTTTGGATCGAGATTTGAGTGTGGATCTGTGTGTTGGGTTAGTTTTTTGAGTGTGGAACTGTGTGTTGGGAACGATATTTGAGTGTGGAACGATGTGTTTGGACCGATATTTGAGTGTGGAGCGTTGTGTTGGGACCGATATTTGAGTGTAGATCGGTTGTTTGGATACATATTTGAGTGTGGAGCGGTGAGTTTGAACGAAAATTGAGTGTGGATCGGTGTGTTTGGAACGATTGATAAGTGTGGAACGGTGTGTTGGGACCGATATTTGAGTGTGGAACTGTGAGTTGGGAACGATATTTGAGTGTAGAACGGTGATTTGGGACCGTTATTTGAGTGTGGAACGGAGTTTTGGGACCGATATTTTAGTTTGGAACGGTGTGTTGAGACCGATATTTCAGTGTGGAACGGTGCGTTGGGACCGATATTTCAGTGTGGTACGGTGCGTTGGGACCAATACTTGAATGTGTTATGTTGTGTTGGGAACGATATATGAGTGTGGATCGGTGAGTTGGGAACGATAACTGATTGCGGAGCCGTGTGTGGGAACTATAGTTAAGTGTGGAGCGGTGTGTTGGGATCGGTAATTGAGTGTACAGCAGGGTGTTGAGACCGATATTTGAGTGTGGAGCTTTGTGTTGGGACTGATATTTGTGGTGGAGCGTTGTGTTGGAACCGACACTTAGGTGTGGGTCGTTTTGGTTGGACCGATAGTGAATTTGGGGCTGTGTGTTTGGACCGAAATTTGGATATGGACCGGTGTGTTGGGACCGAGGTTGAGTATGGAGTGGTGCGTTGGGACCGATAATTGAGTGTGGAGCGGTGTGTTTTGATCCATACTTGGTGTGGAGCGGTTTGTTGGGACCTATGTTTTAGTGTGGAGCAATGTGTTGGAACCGATATTTGAGTGTGGAGCTGTTTGTTGGGACCGAATAGTGAGTTTAGAGCGGCGTTTTGGGACCGATAGTAGAGTGTGGATAGGTGTGTTTGGACAAATATTTTATTATAGAGCGGTGTGTCAGGAAATATATTTTAAGTGTGGTGCTGTGAGTTGGTTCCGATAGATGTCTGAGAGGCGGTTTGTTGTGACCGAAACTTGAGTGTGGGGCGTTGAGTTGGGACCGATATTTGAGATGTGTAACGGTGTGTTGGGTACGATATGAGTGTGGAGCGGGGTGTTGGGACCGAAAATTGAGTGTAAGAATTATGTTGGAACTGATATTTGAGTGGGGAGCAGTTTGTTGCGACGTACACACGAGTGGGGTGCGGTGTGTTGGGACCGATATTTGTGTGTGGAGCAGTGTGTTGAGACACGTATTTTAGTTTGGATCGGTGTTTTGGGAAAGATAGATGATTGTGGGGATGTGTGTTGGGACTGATAGTTGAGTGTGAATCTGTGGGTTGGGACCGATAAATAAGTGTGAAGCGTTGTGTTCGGGCCGAATCATGAGTGTGGAGCGGTGATTTAGGACTGATATATGAGTTTGTAACGGTGTGTTGGTACTGTTATTTGGGTGTGGAGCGATGTGTTTTGGACCGATATTTTAGTGTGCAACGGTGTGCTGCAACCGATATTTTTATTGTGCAGCCTTGTCTTGAAACCGTTATTTGACTTTTGAGCGGTGTGATGAGACCGATACTTGAGTGTGGAGTGGTGTGTTGTGACCGATATTTGAGTTTGGAACGGTGTGTTGGGGCCGATATTTGAGTGTGGAACAGTGTGTTTGGACCGGTATTTAAGTGTTGAGCGGGGTGTTTGGACCGATATTTGAGTGTGGAGCGGTGTGTAGGGACGTATATTTGAGTGTTGAGCGGTTTGTTGGGACCGATATTTGAGTGTGGATCTGTGTATTGGGAACGATATTTGAGTGTGGAGCCGTGTGTTGGGACCGATATTTTAGTGTGGAACGGTTTGTTGAGACCGATATTTGAGTGTGGAGCGGTGAGTTGGGAACGATTGTTGAGTGTGGAGCGGTGTGTGTGGTTTGTGTTCGTTTGGTGTGTGTCCGTGGTGTGTGTGGGTGTGTGTGGGTGTGTGTTGTGTGTGGAGTGTGTGTGAGTGGTGTGTGCAGGTGTGTGTGTGGAGTGAGTTTGTGTGTGTGTGTTTGTGTGTTCTATTTGTGTGGTGTGTGTGAGTGGCGTGTGTGTGTGTTTGGGTTGTGTGGTTGTGTGTGTGTGAGTGTGGTGTGTGTTTGTGGTGTGTGTGCATTGTATGTGTGTGTGTGTGTGAGTTGCGTGTGTGTATGTGGTATGTGCGTGTGTGGTGTGTGTGTGTGTGGTGTGTGTGTTGTGCGTGTTTGGTATTTGTGTGTGTTGTTTTGTGGTATGTGATATTTGTTTGTGTGTGTGTGTGTGTGTGTGGTTGGTGTGTGTGCGTGTGTTGTGTGTGTGTGCGGGAAAATTATAGTGCTTATATTGTGTAGTGTCTTTTTAACGTTTCCATGTCTTTCGAAAATGTGCCCAGAAATTTTATACGTATTTATTTACAGCGGTGTAGGGTGCTGGTTGCAAAACTGAAACGAACTGGCTTTACCACGCAGTGTATGTGCAGAACGGTCTTTCAGAACTGGACAACTGGTCAAGATGTTCTTCTGTTCTGTCATATACCGTGGCTTATTACTGTGATTTTAAGGTTATATGTTGATCATGTTGGGTCCGCTTAACCTCGAACGTCATTTTTAATATTCATTTTAATATTATCCTTATTCGTATTCACGCGAATTCTAACTGCTGTGAGTGTTCTTAGGAAGCTGAGTGTGGATCTTTCTGTTTGGGTAGGTTTAGGTTTATGTGGAGGCTGAGATAGCAGGTGAGGAATCTTATATGCTCCTATGTTGGGGGGTGGGATGTTGGTGGTTTTTGCGTGATTGGTTACTCTGATAACTTTTTCTTATTCTTCGGAACGTTTTGTTCTCGGCGGGGGGTTGGTCTGCCTCCCAGGTTTTGCTATGTGTGCGTGTGCGTAGGCTTTGTGCATTTGGTTGTCTATGGGAGAGAGAACAAATGTGTGAAATGTAGAAATGGGTAAACCGTTTGTGTGTGTGCCTCTGTTTATATGTATCTAAGGTAGTGGGTAAATAGTACTTACATGGAAGTAGTTTTCAAGTGTTCTTCCTCAGTTTCTTGGGTATCTGGGAGTTCTTGTTCCTGGTGTGTGAGCGCGTAGTCTTCTCTCCGTTGTGTTGTACACTCAAATTTGTGTCGTATTATTGAGTCCTTGTGTAGTACACCCCAACTAATATATACGGCAGAAACTGAGACTAACAACAAAATAAACTACGTGGGCGTCACCATCCATAGGACCCCCATGAACTGGAAGATATCAATATACAGGAAACCCACTTTCACAGACATTATCGTCCCATACACCTCCAACCAACCAGCCCAACACAAATACGCTGTCGTAAGTTTTCTCTACAACATACTGAACACATATAACTTGCACGAGGACGAATACAAGACAGAAGAAAATATTATCCAAAACATCATGTATAATAACGCCTTCCAAATCCAACCACACAAACAACCCATCACAAAACCACCCACCAATGAGCTACACAGAAAATAACCACCACAACACACACTCCAACATATAAATGGGTCACATTTACCTACATTGGAAAAAAAACAAATTTCATTAAAAACCTGTTCAGAAAGACCAACTTAAAAATTGCATTTCGAATCAAAAATACTACCCAGGATTTACTAAAGCACAAAGAACAGGTACCAGATATATACACACAATCTGGAGTGTACAAACTGAAGTGCCCCGATTGCAACAAGGTGTGTGTGGGTCAAACTGGTAGAAGCTTTCAAGTAAGGTTCAATGAACACATAAATGCATTCGAGGCAAACAGTCACAATTCAAAATTCGCAAAACACATTAAGTAACAAGCAACTCATTCAGATCCATCCACAACACAATGCAAATGCTACAACGGCAAAACAAAGGGTCACATCTCAACACAACAGAACGTTTTTACATTTACGCAGAATATTTGAACAACAACCACTTAAACGACGAACACGCCATATTCCCAAAAATAATCTTTGAAACTCTTCTAAAACCCCACCCGCCATTAAAAAAAACCCTCACACTCACACTCCAGAGCTACCACACCAAATACCCAATAAAAGATCTACCCCAAAACGACTAATATAACAGATACACAGCAGTACAAGAAGCTGCCACACTGAAAGATGTCACACGTCCAACACTAGAAATATAAACTGTGAGCACCCCTAACAGTGGACAAAATTCACATGGTACAAAATGAAGAGGACAGTTCACCGAACACAAAAGATATTCTAGTGAATAACCACAAGAAATACAGTGGACACAGGCACAAGGACTCAATAATACGACAAGAATTCGAGTGTACAACACAACGGAGAGATGACTACGCGCATACACACCAGGAACAAGAACTCCCAGACACCCAAGAAACTGAGGAAGAATAATGGAAAACCACTTCCATGTAAGTACTATTTACCCACTAACATAGATATATACAGGGTGTCCGAGGAGGAAAGGACCTAACTTCAGGAGAGTGTTCCTTAGGTCAAACTATACCGATATAACCCAAAACACCTATATCCAAAGTTCAATGGTTACGGAGAAATTGGCCAGAAAAAAGTGTGGATGTCTTTTGTGTCTGCGTACTGTACTCTGTCCGTCACGTCATACTAGTCATATGCACTTGACCTTCTACGCGCTAATCCTGCAGTAGCATCATAAACACAACGGGATGGACCCCCTCTCCTTTGGCTGCATTCCTGCGCTATCGCTAGATACAGCTCACAGCGACCTTGGCGAGCATCTGCTCGCAGTGTATAGTGGTTGGAAGTTATTG
>Ga0123354_10005498_pt1 | contig 18443 bp, 14 predicted proteins | sample TergutLab28metaG_2_FD_97872 | JGI IMG/M metagenome (GOLD analysis project Ga0123354, IMG submission 97872) | Labiotermes labralis P4 segment gut microbial communities from Petit-Saut dam, French Guiana - Lab288 P4 | ecosystem: Host-associated > Arthropoda: Insects > Digestive system > Gut ...
CACACAAATATATTATATATTTTGTTTGTTTGTATATAGAGATTTGTATATCATATTTTTTCTCTGTTTTTTTTTATATTTTATATATATATATATATATATATATATATATATATATATATATATATATATATATATATATGTGTGTGTGTATGAAAGTGCTATACGGAATTTTGCAGAGACGTTAGCACATGAACTGCGTAAAGTAAAGTAAAGTAAAGTAAAGTAAAGTAGAGGACAGGTGTATTCTTTCTTGAACCTCAGAACTAGATGCAGATGAGTGTGCAACCCCGCGATTCGTCCGGTTGACCCCCCCCCCCCAAAAAAAAGATCCATTTTACGGGAGGTGGGGTGGGCCCTAAGTCCGGTCTAGTCAGGTGCGGAAAGTCTTACCCACGTCGTGCGTAGAACTTCAAACCATCCAGTACGTAGCGAATCTATACCAGCTGCGCATTGCTGGCCGCGATCATGAATGAAGCATGTTCCTGAGTAAGAAACCTGGCTCGGCTCGCATTTATGTTCATTAACTTTAAGAAGATTGAAAGTGTACAAGTAGGAGAAAGCCACAGTTCTTTTCCTTTATTGGTTATTAATAGACAGAAACGAATAACGTCATGATAGCTTTTACAGTTTCTGATCTTTTCATAATTATTTTAGATTCAACTGATTAATAAGAACACACCTTTTATATTCATATTCAACACAAGCTCCGTCACATTTGAGATCTCGGTCTGTCTACACAGTATGTATAAAATGTTACATCCTGCGTGCGTTCTTGCTGGTCAGACCTGAAGAAGTCTTAATGCGGAAAACCCGAAAATGTATGGCTGTACAGTTCTTTATGTTCGTCACACAGGAACGATAAGCTGTGTTCAATTGAACATTTATCCCTTTTGTAACGTGTCGCACGGCGTTATGTTCACCATTAAAAGAATTATACAATAATACCACAGCCCTAAAATAAGCGGTGGTGCCATGTAGTGTAATGGGCTGCTTCTTTCAGAAAATGTGGTCATTACGAATTCGCTTGAACTTACCTGTCATCACTTCCACCTCATCTACGTTTTTAACTTATTGCTAACATAACGACAGAGAAGCGAATCTTATCATTTTAAATGTGAAGCTGAAGGTGCTTAATCTGTAGTTCACCTTTTATTTAAATTCCATCTTTTGTCTTATCCCGTCCATATTCCAATAGTCTGTCATCCTATGCGCATCCAACAGCACAGCGGGTCTCCAAAACCTCACGTGCCAGATATACTGGAGACAAGGTGCTCCTGTAAAGTATTTGTTACTATATACCAGTCTGCACGGTATCATAAGCCAGAAAACTGTCATATTGACACGACTATAAGAGAAGATTACCTACTGCTGCGCTTGTTTGATCAGGCGGCTGGTAAGGAAAATTCCATTCCGATAGAGATAGATAGATAGATAGATAGATAGATAGATAGAGAGAGAGAGAGAGAGAGAGAGAGAGAGAGAGAGAGAGAGAGAGAGTGTGTGTGTGTGCTGTTACGCACATTATAAATCGCGTGGTACTGTCAAGGTCAACTGACCGCGGCATTTTCAGTTGATTGCCACAGACACTTCGAATCAGCTTGGTTAGTAGCACGGCGTAGTTCGTCTCCACTATGTGTAGCTCTTTGGTTACTTAATGGCACTCTGTCTTCAATGATAACGTTCTCGGCTTACTTTAGTGATGATTTTCAACTTACTTCGGAAATGTAGACAAAGTGTAGGTATTTGGAAAAGACTGTGTAGAAATGTAATTGTTTGCGTCAAATTAGGGTGAAATTGCCCTTGCCCTTCATTAAACACCTACCATCAAAGTGTGTGGGGGCGGAGGTATTCATATCTTTGTGATTGTATGAAGTTGAGGGTTCAGTCTCACGTTCTGTCCAGTTTAACTTCGGCGAAAGTGCAAGCAGGACCCACTGAATAGGAAACTGTATGTGGGTTGTAGCTTGTGCGATGGCTGTGGAAAGGAGAAGAGCCCCTCTGCTTTCGTTCTTGTGTCCCATATCATGGGTGTTGTAGTGATTTATAGAGAAGAATTTGAGGGCTAATGCAATTCGTGGATGAAAAATGGCCGATGGTATGGTGAAATGGCGGAATATTTTCCACAGAGTAATAAAAATTTTGTCTCCTGGGATGTGATATCTTGTAGTCTGGTATGAATTAACCGACGTTTGGGAGGAATCTGCTTTCTCCTTCGTCAGGGCAGAAGACTAGTCTTTTACATAAATATGGAGGCGGCAGCCTTTTTCATGAAACGTATGCAAATTTCTCCTGGCAGACGCGGCCTCATATGCTAGCTTCCTTTAGAGATCCAAAGTGTTTTATGTGCAAGGAAAACCGAATTTTAAGCAACATTTAGACTGAAGAGTCATTCCGCCAACGCTCCAGACACATCTTCGTCTTCAAAGCTGCTATTAACAGAAGGACAAAATGGCGCAGTCGGGGACAACCCACACCCCCGAGTGTAATGCTGTTTTGGAAAGTTGGGGAGCGTCAAGGAAGAAAATTAGTTTCATGTTTCATTTTCTTCGTCAGGGAGATCCCTATGCCATTAAAACTGTGGACGTTAAGACTGTGATTGTAAAATATAATCATGGGCTTCAGAAGAGGCTCGACACCAAGACGGTGTGACTGAATGTTAGTCATTTCGTGACTCGAAGTCAGACTTTTATTCATGGTACAAAGTATAAAATGCTGTTACGATGTGTGACGTTCTGAGCTGTGTTGATGTTTCAAGCCTTCTGGTTCAATAACTTACTGTAAGCTTGATATAAAGGTTCAGCGAGAGACTTATATCACTGCTTCCATTCATGGTTTGTTGTTCCAAATTACATATGAAATGTGGTTAACTGATGTCATATCTGACTTACCTTTGATTACTTTTTTTCCGTAACGCAACTGCTCCAAGTGGGACAGGGCCCTCCTCATTATCGACGTGTCACGATCACACTCGGTAGGGCTCCTCTGTACGAATAATCGGCCTTACGCACAGACCAAAACAGTCACAAAAGAGAAACATCCATGCCCCCGGTGGATTCGAACCCGCAATCCCAACAAGCGAGCGGTTGCAGACCCACGTCTTAGACTGCGCGGTGAATTGCAGTATGGCAAATATTAAGGAATTTCATAATCCGAACTAATTCAAAGAATCGATTTTCTGAGCTTGCTCTTTAAACATATTACCCTATTTAATTGAGTTTGGTTTATTTCTAGAATACATTGTTTCAGAAAATGTATTACGGTAACTTTTTTCTTAGAACACATTCTGTGTTAACGAATATCGATTACTGTAATATGCTGGATAGTACAGGAGTGCTGTAAGATGCTTTGCATCCGCAGTTAGAATTAAATTATTTACCCGCTTTCCTTCGAAATATTCTTCTTAATTAAGTACAGTTAAATGCGTAATTAAATGCGCTGGAAATTCTCGCTACAGGAATCTGTACCCAAGTGTTTGTTAACCAACGTCACAGCGTACAGCAGGCAAGTTTCTGCCGTCATGATTGTGCCACCTACCTTCGTTACTCATAATACATCGCAAAGTTTCTCACACCAAGTGATGATCATTACCTGTATTGTCATCTACCTGCATTCTCCCATTTCCTCCGTTTTATTTCGCGTTGTTTTCAAGGAGACTGCACACAAGTTGCCCAACAGGAAATTAAGAAACTGAATTGTGTAATCATACAGACAAGAACAGTGTATATTACTGATATATGATATACAATGCTACACCTTATCGTGGTCATAAATATCCCTAAGCATCCCACAATATATCCGCGAGCGTAGCAAGCATATACGTAGGTATAATTTAAGTACAATAGATATTTGGTGGTCGATATTTTTTGTTTTACGGCATTCTTTATGGATTAGGGCCTCTGGCCTGTTTCACTCTAGACTTAAAGTACGAAAGTGCGAGTACTTAGAGTGCTGGTAGGACCCCTTTGACTCCCTGGAAGGGTTTGATAAGCTGTTTCTCTGCATAATTTTCACTTGTAGGTGAGACACGTTAAGATGGCCTGCCAAGACGAGAAGGCTATTTTTTGTTTTACGGAGATACTGTCGATCGTATTACGTGCCGACATGTGCGCCAATGAGTTGCGGTTTTATCGAGGAATCGTAATAATCGTCCATTTTGTAAAAGTTCAGGGAAATCTATATTGCACGGGAATTTAATTCTTAAAAGAGTTATTAAAATGTGTCTTCAAGTGAATGAACCACTGGTTTTAATTTGTATAATGAAGAGTAACTGGAATGTCAGTAAATTAATATTCGTTTTAGAGTGTCTTAATGGGGTTTCCATATTGATGCCGACTGCCGCAAAAATGTAAAATAACCTCAACATTTCGCGCAGTCGCCATATACATATTTATTAACACAAGAAAAAGTTTTTGTATAAACATTGTGGGTACTGTTATGATTATTTTCATAAAAATTACGCATTTAGTAACCGCAATTAATGAACGTAAGCCTGGAAGCGAAGTGCAGTTTCAGGTGGGTTTTCTGTTGCTTCGTATTGATGCTTTAAATGTGTCGTAATGTCTCACTCACGCTGTTTATGTAATATAGAACCTGTAAGTAGTGACACCATTATCACTCCAACCCCTAAAGTTTGGCTTTATAATGATGCGTGATTTTATAATATTTTGTTGTGTTTGTTATAAGATTATGCTGCATGTACACTAAAAGGTCGGGAATTGCTAACGCGTTCAGTGAAAGGTAAAGGCTGTTCTCGGTACGTTAACGAAGTTCCTAAATAAAGTGCAAGCTACTTGATATTTTGCCGGAATGTGAAATTTTTGTTTCTGTAGCTTCATCACTGCACACTCACTAGCCAGCCCTCGTTTGTTCATTGGAGGCCCTTGCTAGAGCCGTCAGAACTTGAGGAAGCGCGCTTAATGGTCCGGGTGATTAATCTTCATCTCTCCCGCCGGTAGCAGCACCGGTCGACCGAGATCTGTGTCAATGGAACACAACCGCGATTGTTGTAGCGTCATCCTATTGGCTGCGACTAATCGACCAGTCGAACTCGCACAATAACAAGAAAAGCGAGAGTCGCCATTGTTTCCGCAAAAATGTGAAGTTTGCAACTGAAAGTTTGATATCAAGTAAGATTAATTTGACCTAGCGTAAATTCATTGGTATTGATTGTGTCTGGTGGGAGTGTGGTTGGGCGGAGGGCGTTTGAAAGCGGCTTGTCATATTTCTTAAGGAATGACACTTCGTAACAACAAGAGTAGATAGATGTACACTGTTCCAGTACGTACTACATTCACAGTGCTTGTTTGCTACTGGTCTTGTGTTTGTTGAAAGCTGATATAAATGTTATGTTGCATGTATAATCGTGCTACAGATTTATATTAAATCGTAAATTATTTTTCCCTTTATTCTTTTAGACATTTGTCAAGTTTGAAATTGTCTTGTAACTCGAGTTGTGGAATTTAGCCACATCGGTATTTTAAGTTACGTGATTTGTGCATCACATAAAGTAATTTAGAATTTTTTGTAAACTAAGGCCAACCCAAAATTGGGTAAAGTTAGGCTATTTTGTTACGGGTGTCAAATAAATTTATTCGAATTCTGGAAAGTACTTTTGTAAAATTGAAATATGCACGATTTGACTTCATCGGCAAACCTTAGTGCGGTTCGCGAAGCAAAAAAGTGCTTACAAATTAAAAGTATGGTGTACAGTTACTTAACTTTTCCTTACATCATCAGAGAATCATTGTGTAGTGAATGAATGATTCGAATGTAAAAATTTGTAAATGTTGCTTACACTTCGATGTGGCAAAGTCACTGAAGACCAGCTATGAGGAAGTTTAAATCAGCAGTTCAGTGCACTGGAAAATATGAATGATTAAACAGGTTAAACACCTCACGCTCTTTATAACCAGTGCGATTAGGTAATTGTCCTCAATCACTCACTCACTCACTCACACTCACTCACTCACTGGTACTTACGTGCTTGATTTATGTACGAAATACGTCGAGATTTTACAAGTGGAGAAGGCTCTTGGCACGGTGCCCTAACGGAACGGTACTATGTGTACAGGACACGTTTGGCTTATGATTGTACAAGGTAAACTGTGCTGAATATATTTAGAAATTTGTATTTTTTTGGGTAACCACCACAACGAGTTGAGTAATTTTTGGTTAACGTTGATTGGTTAAATTTATTTGATATCTAAATTCTAAATCCTTAGTGTATACTGGGTTATACAGAGAAGAATAAGGCAACTATTTTGATTGGCTATTAAACTTTAACTTTTTTACTTTAAGTTGTAAACATATGCATAAACTGCTAAATTGTATAATAATATCTAGACTATCTTTGAAAATTAAATAGCTCTAGTAGACCAGATTTCACCAGCATAGTTAACGTCTACTCTGCAACCTGTTTACTACGTCCTTGGATACCCGGTAAGCCAACTGCGTGAACAGGATTGAACGCAAGTTTCATTTAGCTGGACTGTGCGATTTAAATAATTCGTTAGTTTTCTACTTTCCAAATTTGAGTAAAACTGAATAGTGGCAGCTACCAAATTGTGGAGACATAGACGACGAGGGTGGAACCGTCATAGTCGCACAATCTACAGTGTCTCCGCAAGTAGGATATATTTGAGATCTATCACCTCGGGAGGCATTACAATTATAATTTTCCTGTTATTTCATGATGAATGTTAAATTGTTCTTGCGAAGTGCGAGCCAAGGGCGAATGAGACTTGTCTGGTATATTTCAGAATACTGCTGCAGAATATACAAGTAGCACAGAAGAAAGCCATTGTATGAAGGCCACGCTCTTTCATCACCTCCACGCCTATACGGAGTTGGTCAAGTCAGCCCACAGAGTATCAAGCAGTATTTAAGAAACTTGCATGCGTTATGGCCTGTTAATTCCGACCGAGCGACTTAACGTGACGCTAAAGTTACGGACTGTGGAATAGAAAATTTGATATTCTTGTACTGGCAATAGAATTACTGAATACGATAAACACATATAGATACAGAGTTCTTATAGCGAAACTGAGAAGCTCTAAAACCATGCACTTACTCGACTTGGTTAAAATTTCTCAGTGAGCAATAGTTTCAGTTCAATTTAAATAATTGTTTGTTTGTTATTCAACTAACAGTAGAGAAATCTAAGTCCCTATTTCGCAGACAAAGGTGAACTCCAATCTCTTGTTCATGTTCTGGTCTCATTCATATCTGCTATCGGCTCCCACCAAGAAATTCAAATGGGAGCAACGGAACTACTGGAAATACAGATCGTTGAAGGATTAGCCTACTTAAGGTGCAAGAACAGTCCCCTGTTATTTGTTGAGGGTACTCTGTAGTGCGTAAGTCAAACCTAAGTGCGTTCGTACCTGAAACTTACAGACGTATCTGTGTGAGCTTCGTTAGGTCTGTTTGTTCATCTGCATGCAGGGGAAGAATTAGAGAAAACTGCTGGTAGGGTTTTAACTAAAATATATCATATGGCTTTTGAAAAGCGAAGTGTCTGCTTGTCACAACGCGACTTCAGTCTAGTATTATGAAGGGCTTATGGGTGTGTAGAGACAAACGTGATCTGTGCGTATCTTTTCATGGTACATTTACAACAGTTGGACGTAGAGTTCTCTCACTTGACGCTTTTATTCATGTTAGACGTGTCCTTCTGGTAGCAGCTACCACAAAATATGGCGGAGTGGTCTGTGTATGTTGCAGTACCGTGTTCATGAAGAAAAATCTGCACCAAGTTGTTTGTGTTAAATTTGCGTTCTAACAACGGTGCTAAAATAGAGCTTTGGTTTTCGCGTAAGTGAATTACATGGACGCATTTTCATCCATATCCTACCATGCATCAGTTTTCATTCTACCCTACTACCCTTCCCCTCCAGTGGAATTTTTCCCAGCGCCATTGGAACTTTCTATATGTGAGAAATGCTGTCTTATAGGATATTCCGCAGCGACTAGTGATAAGTTTTTACAGACGTTACGGGAAAACCTCTCGGTCTCATCTTAAAGGAGCATGATGGGACCATAGGTTGTCCCGCACCGTCGGTAAGGAATTACCAATACTGGCTGCATTATAGCCCAGAAGAGCGCAGTTCTCATCTGCTTCGCGGTGGAAGCCTGAAATCACCTATAGAACACCTTTCTTTTCTGTATGTGATTTACCGTCCGAGTAAGAGGAATTGTATAACAGTCTTATTTATGACGAAATTAATTTTTGCTCAAAACAATACAAAAACAGCAAAATTACCAAACACGAAAAGTTGTCTTTCATGCTGTGAACAACGTTATATTTACTCTTGTACGTTATAATTAGTTTCCGAGATACACAGCGTGATTGACGGACTGTGACCTATATATACAGATAACGGTCCATGGAGCAACATGGAACTTGCTTCCAAGGGCTTTTAAAATTATAAGTCTCCGTCTCCACCTCGGGAGGTTGGGGGGGAGGGGGGGTTGTGACCTGGAAGATTGGAGTCGGCAGCCTCATCGTCGGACTGCTAGCTGTAGGCTGGTCATGTGCAGCAGGGATTTCATTTGACTTAGAAGCTCTATAAATAATATTCGGACGGGTAAACCAGGAATAACAAATTCTGCTCTGGAGAAGTGGGAATTGCAAGACATGTCATAAGTATGACATTCAAAGGCAGAGGCAGGGATACTTGTTACAGTGGAGCAACTAAGCAAAGAAATAATTAATCTTCTGTAACGAGAGGGGTTTTAGTTGTAACCTAACATGTAGGCTGAGGACAATGTTAAGCAGGAAGATGGCTTACACCGATAAATCGTAACTAACATACTAAAACGGGAGCCAGGAAAATAAAGTCCATGTAGGAACGAGGATACAGGCTGGAAAATCTAGGAATTGTGCTTCGATTCCGCGCAGAGAGAAGATTTTCTCTTCTTAAAATTGTCCATACAGATGGGTTCTGGGGCCCACACAAACACCTGTTTAGTGGGTACCGGGGTCGTTTTTAGGTAGTGAAAGTGACCGGGGTGTGAAGCTAAATACTCGTCTGTATCTGATGCTGAAGTTGAGAGAGAAAATCTATGCATTTTCTCCCTCATATGCTTCTGTTTCCCACAGAAGGGCATATGCTCATACATACGTTCCGAAATTACATAGATTCTTTTTGTGGAATGGAATATTCACTACAATGTTGAAATGATCCCACCACTGGCTTCTGTCCTGAGGCTGATGAATCTAGTATAAACCCTCCTATTCAATGTCTTTAAGATCCATTTTTAGTATTATATTTCCTTATATGCCTAGGTCGTGTGTTATTGACTGGTAAAGGCTACGCAGATTGACTTAACCAAAATATAAGGAAGAAGTAGAAGGGGACGTCTAGAGCTTCTTTATGTGCAGAAAATATTTTGAAGTGTTTGTATGATAGCTGCACATTCAGACGTGTGTGTGTGTGTGAGCAGAATTGTAGGAGAGTTAAGGAAATTATACAAATAATGGAAGAAGCTAAAGAGAGAAAGCTCTTAACGATTGAAATGTAGGCCTGAAGGTCTGAATGTTGTGAAAGAAGACATTGCACAAATGATTAAGGAGAGGAAGAAAGCGTAAAGCGTACTTGAAATGTCTTTATCCTAAAAGAGATACAGCTGAGCTGATAATAATGAGAAAAGTGCCGTAGTACAAAGGGAAAGCCAGAAATTGAAGTAAAGTATGCGGAACGCGCTTCAGCAGTAGCAGCTTTGTTATATGTATCAGAATATTGGACATCGGCTGGAAGACCAGAGATGAGAACAAGCAGTGGAGACGCCATTTCTGAGATCAGTAGTCGGATACTGACAGCTTGATGAAAGGTGCAAGTGTAAGTAAAAGGCAGAAAGGAAATTTTTTCCTGTGCACGCCAAACAGACGTGTGGAGGTACTGGAGTTGTAGCTACATCCATTTTTAAACTCGACAGTAGATGGTGTAATGTGGTGGTACACCAGAGTAACTGAATATGAGAATACGGTGAAGAAGTAAGCTACTTTCACCATTTATAAGGGGTGAATAATTGGCGTTTTTTAGAGGACCTTTACGATATTAAAAAGTGAGTGACCTGGGAAATCCGTATATGCGATGGAGAGATTATTTTAACGTCAGAATTTGTAGCCTGTTTTATAGATTTAAAATTAAGACACATTGAAAGATCTCTTTGTAAAGGATCGTAACGTATGAAATCGGTGCCGTACTTAACTGAACACTACCCATAAGATGTGTGTGAGGGGTTGGGGGTGGGGTGTATCTTGACACATTCCCTGTGTCTGCACGTGGTGGCTGTCAACTTCACAGGCCGGTCGTCATATCTGCGGGGAGAGTACTGCGGTACAGCTGGATAGATGTCTGTGCGGGCCCCAGAGGCAGCTTGCTGCGCGCTCTGCGGAAGGGAGAACCTCTGCTCCTGTGAAAATCGAAACCCTATTTCCAGGTTGTCCAGCCTGTCGTCGAGTCACGGGTCCTCAAGTTGTTTAATTCGTGTTGTTGTTGATGTTTTTTGTTGTTGTTGATGATGATGATGAAAAGGGTAGTGAACTATACTCTGTTGTCTATGACAACGTGACGCTTACTTAACTAAAAAAAAACTGTAACAAGAGAAATGGGCAGCAGTTTTCCATGGCTGATAACGTTCCCTATTTTGAGTATTATTTTAGTGTAGTCTGAGATAGAGAAGGCGAACAGGAATTTATCTATACAAAGGTTGAATTGAGGTAAAGCTTTTGTTAACTCGAGTTGCTGTACCCTTTGTATGCCTTTGGGTTTATGTTTAGCGAGACCGTGATACGCCTGCACTTCGGGCTTTGTCCATACCATACACAGAACTTGAAACACACAAAGGACCATATTTATTAGAATGTTATTATAAAGTGATACGGAATTGGAGAAACACGAGTCGGAGAAGCTCTTTTGGCGTCTTTTAAGGATATTTTAAAATAAACGTACAGTTATTGAAAATACATGATTAATAACTGGCTTTCTTTTATATCAATCAACCAACTAGAAACTTATGATTTATTAATATTTACATTTATGCAGATTTTCTATCCACGTTGTATCACGCATGAGCAAAGAGACTGCAATAATGTCTGAGCTATACAGCGCAGCTGCATGTGAAACAGGTCATGAGACTTGTACATAAATAGGGTGTAGTAAGCTACACGAAGCAGCTTGTATGTAGCAGAAATAAAGCTTATCTTTTTGTGCCGCTTACTGTTTTTTATAATAAAACCTTCAGTTTTGTTTGAAACAAAAGAGTGAGACATTAAACTGGCCAGCAATATACCGTTGTGTATTGTTTTCTTGGCAAGTGGAGCCTCATACATAAAACATGAGGTGCCGCGGACGGCGTTCAGATGGTCTCTAAGTGGTCACTGGAACGTTTGTGTTGCGAGGATGAGGAACTGCTGTATCAGTGTGCAGTTTTATTTTCATGGGGATTACATCTAAACGTCCACTTCAGTGATTTCCTTAGCCTAGTTCCTTCGTGAAGGATGTTAGTACACGAGCGAGATCCTTATGCTGTCTCTGTCTTTCCTTGTTTCCACCAATGTTAGTTTTTACGTCTTTGTCACCGAATTTTGTGCAGACGTTATGCTACAGAAGGCCACTTCAGTGATGTACCTTACAGTTTCCTGCAGTCAGTAAAAGTAACATGGTGGTCACGAACTTGTGGGTGGGTACGTACTACCTGCAGGGTGCCGAAATGAAGTACGATAGTTAATGTGAAATGTACTGAAACATTTTTTAATGTAGTTTTTTGGATGTAAAACAACAACTTTCAAGCTGTGTGAAACACCTCTATAGCCGTTTGTTTGGTGTAATTTTCTAAAGAATCAAATCAAATACAAATTCTTAAGAGGGAGGTTCTAAACCTGCCATTACATACTGTCTGCATCTTATTTTTGAGATATTTTTTTTTTGTTTTTGGCGCGACAAACCCCCCAGTGGTCCAGGGCCTCCTCATTCACTAGGTTTCTAGATCATATACACAGATGCACCACAGTCGGTAGGACTCTTCTGGACGAATGATCAGCTCATCGCAGAGACCTCTATACCTGACAACACGCAACACTCACGAAAGACAAACATCCCAGCCCCTGGTGGGAATTTTTTTGTTCGATATGACTTTATCCAGTGTTCTATGGTAGTATATACTCGTGATATAATTGGAAACAAGAAATCTCTTAGTGATGTCCTACTATCTGTTGTGTTCTGATGTGTGCTCGTTAGGTCACTGTGTAGCCTCTTGGACCTCCACTCTCCCTGGTTCCATCTGTGATGTGGCTGTCCGACATTACCATATCCTAATCGTTGCCCGTGGATTCGGGACGTGGGCCTCTGCATGTCGTGTCCTCCACCCGGTCCTATTACATGCTCATGATGGGTTCGTCACATTCCCATGTCTATGACGGAGAGGTAGTTTCCCACACTCGCTTCCCTTTTATGCGACTGATACAGCTTTCACTTTGACCGCTTCATGAAGTCGATGAAGTCTTGTAACGTCAGTTCCCGTTGCTGTTGGGTTCGGAATATGACTAGATTGGCCAACACCCACAACACTGCACGTCTCCGTCTTGGGGGCCACAGTGTGAAATGAGGACGCAGAAGCCAATCGCTGGGCATCCGCTCCGGGATTGTCCGTAGTATCGAAGCTAGACGCTGTTTTGTCCGTGTCCATATTTGTTCCTCTTTCCCACACTTAATGAGACGGTGACTAAGTGTGACCGTCCTATCACATTTTCTGCACGCATCTGTGGGTACCATGCGTATCCTGAAGAGTCTTACATTTGCGGGAAGGATATCGTGAATTACCTTATACCATGACGCTTTAGTGGCCCCAGGAACAGGTGTTTCCCCCAGGGTTTTCTATACTGTAGGCCAGGCTGTTTGTGGCCATAAGCTGGTGATCCGCATCTCCTTGGATTCTGTTGCCGCCCGACACATGTAGTGCATAGAGGTCGTACAATCATCTCTTACAAGTTGATTGCGGTTCTGTACTTCCTTGTTGTGTCACATACGCCACGTCCACCGCATACCGACGTAGATACTCAAGCGTTGCGGGTATCCGGTCTCTGTAAGGCGGGTTCTTGTTCTGTGCCATCAGGCCCCATGAACGCAACCATTCAGAAGTTAGTGTTCCTGATCGTAGTCCTTGCTCACGCGGATGGTATGCAAATAAAGCACAACTCTTGGCAGTTATGTGTATAAGGTCCCATCCACCTTCACATTTTCTCCTTTGCAGGGTGGACAAGGGTACGCGGAATATTTCCCCCCTCCACACGTACCATGAAATCGTGGTATTCAGCTGTCTCACGCATTCATCTGGTGGTGGGTATATTTGCGCGTAGTACCATACCCTTTCCATCAGGTAATCATGTACGTATTGTATTCTTTTGTCTAAACTCAAATCCTTCTAGTAGGCATCCTGATCCTCTGCGCGTATTCGTGCCGTGGTTAAAGTCCAGCTCTTGTGGGCAGAGTCCTGCACCTTACTCGTTAGTGGAAGCCCAGAATATTTGCCTCACTGTGATATGGGATGTCCACAATCCGTACTGCCGTGTCCCATGGACCGATCGCTAGTGCCCTTGATTTTCCGATGTTTACTTTCGCCCCTGACGCCTCTTCGAAACAATGCAGTGCCTCTTGTATTTTAGGAATGTCTGTTGGTGACGTTACAAAAATCGTCACATCATCCGTGTAGGCTACATCGGTTGTTTTGATGCGACGCTGCCCAATCTCTATGTTGGCGAGGTTGTTCTCAAGTGTGCAGAGTAATTGATTCAGGCACATTGCAAACAGCTGCATGTTTATCGGGCACCCCTGACGGACGGAGCTTCGGATCGGTATCGGACTGGACCTGTGTCCGTTTATCTTTATTGATGCTGTTGCATTGTCATATATGTTCCGAATTCTCTGCTGAAAGCGATCACTGAAGCCAAATTGTCTTAATAATGCGTATAAGTACGAGTGAGAGATTTTATCGAAGGCTTCTTTAAAGTCAATGGTCAGTACACACAAAGGAATTCCAGTCGCCTATGCGTAAGCTACGGCGTCTCGTGCCGAGGCCACGGCATCAAATACTGTGTTTCCTGGAAGTCCACAGTGCTGGCTCGGATGCTATATGCCGGCCAGCCACGGCCGCAGGCGGTTGGCAATGTTTCTGGTGAACAGTTTATAGTCTGTATTCATTAGTCTTAGGGGTCTGCAGTCTTCCATTCTCGTAGTGTCCGGCTTTTTCGGCAGGCAGTCTAAGATTCCATGATTCTGTTGGTCTGATATTATCCCGTATCTGTACATGTTGTTCATTACTTCGATGAGGTCTATTTTGTCACCTCCCGTGTTTTCTTGATGAACTCTAGGCAATTTCCGTCTTGACCAGGGGCCTTATTCGGTTTGCCCTGTTTTACCGCTTGAACGAGTTCCACCATGGTTATGGATTCCTCCAGTGCTGTGTTCGCAGCCGATGGTATTGTCTTTAATCCGCAGTTCATCATGTGCCTCATTCTCTCTTCGTTTACTTTTATATGGTCATACTTTCGTCTCATGTAGTCTGTAAAGACTTGCAGTATGTCTGCTGGTGACGTCTTCAGGGAGCCATCCGTATCACACACCTGGTGGACCGTACGTTGCGCTCGCCGCTTTCGGATTTTCAGTAGGTTTTGGAGGGATTGTTCTTCACCTGTTATGCGGTCCTGTTCGCCATTGTCTATAAACATTCCCATTTGGTGTATACTCTTATGTCTTATTATCTTTGCCTTTAGTTTTTTCATTGCGACTGCTTGAGTTGTCTGGGGTGTCGTGTCTTGTAGTACACTGTAAATCGCGCTATAGTAGAAATTCTCCATTTCTATAGGTCGCGCCGTCGGTCGGCTCCTTCACGGATGAATAATTGGCCTATCATTCTCTTCACGTATCGGCACCACCACATTAACCTGTTTGGGTAATATTTCATATGTGTCCGCCATTTTTTCCAGTTCTCCTTCGTTGTTTGTAGGAAGGATAAGTCACTCAGAAACGATACATTCATTCGCCAATACCCTTTCCCACGAGGGGAGCATGGTACATCCATGGTTAAGCGCAGGATTACTGCAAAATGGTCCCGTGATGGCAGCGGCCACCGTCTCCGCACCTTGTTGCCTCCTCCTTAGGTCATGAGTAACGTAAATTCTGTCAATCCTGGAAGCGCCAGTAGCAGTGCAATGTGTGTATGCAGTTCGTGTCGAAGTCGCCTCCCATACGTCTATGACGTCCAGTCCCTGTATGAGTCTCGCAAGCACACTACTGTAGTTCCGCTGTCCTGTACAGTCGTCGTTTGTTATAACACAATTGAAATCACCAGCGAGTATCATCGCCGTGCTGGAAGAAGGTATCAGGTGTACGACTTCGGTGTTATAAACGACTTCCCTTTCCTGCCTCTTTTCTGCGCCGGAGGGGGCATAAATATTTACTAACAATATGCCGCGGAATGATGCAGACATTCCTCGTCCCGATGGGAGGCGCGGGGTGTTTCAGAGGGCTAGACCATCCTTTGCCAGAACTGCAGTCCCACGCCTGTCCGTACCTGTATTCATATGGACAGTGTATCTACGAATCGTGTTTAAAGTTGTGCGCGACACTTCCTGCAGTAAAGCGAAGTCTGTGTCTTGTCGCCATAGGAAATCTTCGAGCATTTGTAGATGCGTGTTGGATGATATCGCATTAATGTTTAGTGTTCCTATCTTGAATGCTTGGAACATAATTGGGATAATGAGGGTGGGGTGCACAAGGACTGCAAATCTTATTGACTCTGTACGGGTTTGTAGCGCGTTTTACTACACGTCCTTTCTCTTGATAAGAGCTTCTCCCTGTCCGTCTTCAGTTTTTTGTTGCGCTTTGGGCTTAATTGGAGGGGGGCCATTTGTGTTTCCCCATCACTTGGGGCAGCATCATTTCCTTCCCATTCTCTGGAAACTTCTCCTTGCGTGTTTGCATGCAGGGGTCGCACAGTATGTCTGGTAGGCCTATCGTCAAATGCCGCCATTTCCGCGTCCACGGATGTGACTTCTTGGGGGACAGTTCAGGTTGTGATATCGGCAGGGGGGCGTCCTCGTCCTGCGGCGAGAGATCATGCCTTTGTTGGTGACTGGGGTCTTGCTGTTCCCCACCAATATCTAGCGGGGTGTCTGTGGTCATCAGGTCGTCGACAGAAGGGGAACATCCCGATGCCTGGTCATACGGTTCTCTCTGGGGGATCACCTCGATTCGATTGTCGTCATTGCCGTTTTGGTTTTGTTGCGCCTTTAGCGGCAACATGGGCCCATGTATTGGGGGTCGAATCTGATGTTACCATACCTCCTGCATGCCTTTCGAGGCATACCTGATTTATATGTTCACTGTCCCCACACCCGTAACATGTAACTGGCTGACCGTCATAATAAGGAAATGCTCTGTGCCCTGCAATATTTATTCATTTGGGACGGAAGGTGTTTGGCCAGTTTCATTATGATTACTTTAACCCCGTTAGCTACCTTGTAACGGTAAGCCTTAGACCACATTTCATCCTGGATCGAGACAATTTCCCCATACGATGCCAATGCGGCTCGAATGTTTCTTTCAGTCACTTCTGGGGGCAGGTTGGTTAATCGAATAGGCCACATTCCCATGCCGGCCTCCTCTAGACGTACTATTGATATTTCCCATGTCGTGTGTCTGTATTCAGCACTCGCATTCGTAGATTGCAGAGTGTTCTGTTTGTATGTCATTAACGAACGTCATAAATACGTGTCTTTTTATCCCATCAATCTTTATCATAGTTAGCGATTGTTCTGATACCTGTAGCTGTTCATGATTCCATTCATGTATTTCATAAGCTGAAATACGCGGACTGGTAGGGTCAAAAATGCATACCATTGTATGTTGTCGTTCTGTCATGATCGATCTTACGAACTTGCCTGCTGAATCACTACACCACGCTTGTAAACTCTCCACGGACTCAGCTACTACTTTCACTGCACTCCGCAACGTAAACACTACAACACGCACCGACAAACTTTCTGCTTGTCTGCTCGTTGTAGACTTGATTCGAACCTATAATCTTAGCAGGCAAGAGGCTGCAGACCTACGCCTTATACCGCGCAGCCACTGGGGCGTGAGATATGTATTCTACCGTAAAATAAACACAATTAAAATAAACCTGATTTACTAAGTACAAAATTACAAACAAAGCAACAGCACAGAAAGTATACACAAGGAGAACCTGTGTTACAGAAACAACATAATGTGTAGTTGAAATAATGTATCATTAGGAAAATGGGCTTTGTGAATTCTGTTCGGGACTTAATAACCTGTAAAGTACATTCATTACTGCGAGCAGTTACATTTACTTAGTAATTGGACAGGTCTGATTTAGCCCATATATTTTATTTGTATATTTCCGACGATCCTATCAGTAAACAGCTGTCATTTCCCTAAACAGCATTAACTGATTAGTCTGCAGTGAGGAATTAATTTGCTTTCTGTGAGGTAGGGAACGTCTGATGATGAATATCCCAATCTTTTGGGATATTGTGCCATGTAGGTTGGTATACGTATTGGCCTACAGATACAAACATTTATGAGCGGCTGGCTGTGTCGTTCTTCAGGAGAGTTGGAGAAGTTTTGTCGGCTGGATTTTTTGTAGTATTTCAAGAAAAGTGCTTATTTCCTCCAATTTTTTTTGTGGGGTGGGGGGGAGAGAAGTTTCGTTTGTCTCGTTTATTGGATAAGAATAATCTCATTTGCGCTGTAAGACACTATTTCGTGAAAGTGGAGCTATAGTTATTCGATGAATTAATGATACACACCTTGCAATTGAACGCCTTTAGAAGTTTAAAAATAACAAAAGTAAAAGATAAAATGAAAAACCCGGCCGATGTAAGTTGCAGGTGTGCCTAACCCGAACGAAATATTATTTCTTACGTTGGTTCAGTAATTTCTCATGCAGTGGTTCTGATGTTTATTTTCCAAATTAAGTAAATAAAATGTATTTAATTCTGAATGAACGTCTTCCCCTCACTGCTTAAAGATTTGTTCAGCTCTTCAGTCCAGACAGTCATCGAAACCAGGATGGGGCTGCTTGGGCCGTGAGAAGTGGAGCCTCTTATTCCCTCTGAAATATCTGCTGCAATTTATTTAATTAACATACAAACAAACGCATATATATGTTATTTAATAAGTCGAAATTTTACATTCTTCTTCTTCTTCTTCCATTGGCACTACAGCTCACTGTGAGCTTTGGCCTGTCGAACAATGTCCTTCCATTTTTTCCTATCTGCCACCAACCTTCTGCATCTTCTCACTCCCAGCACTTGAAGATCTCTTTCTACTTCCTCTTTCCATCTTTTCCTGGGCCTTCCCCTTCTTCTCGTCCCTTCCAGTTCTTGAGTGAAGATCTTTTTGGGCATCCTATCC
>Ga0123354_10005499_pt1 | contig 18443 bp, 12 predicted proteins | sample TergutLab28metaG_2_FD_97872 | JGI IMG/M metagenome (GOLD analysis project Ga0123354, IMG submission 97872) | Labiotermes labralis P4 segment gut microbial communities from Petit-Saut dam, French Guiana - Lab288 P4 | ecosystem: Host-associated > Arthropoda: Insects > Digestive system > Gut ...
CTGAGTAGTAGTGGGTCTGGAACGGGGTTCACTCAGCCTCGTGAGGTCAATTGAGGAGCTACTTGAATGAAAAAAGTAGCGGCTCCAGGTCTAGAAAACAGAGATTAATGGCTGTGGGGAGCCGTTGCGCTGACCACGTGACACCCCTCTATCCGCAAAAGTTGGCACTAACTTCGCCGACCGGTGGCGGCCGCTCTGTCAGTATAGTTCGCGTGCGGACTAAGGGCACGGAGTTTAGTTTGTTTTGTCTGTAGTTAGTCACAGTTCTCAATTGTCCTTGTATCACACAATTCTTACACTGTTTGCAAATATACACACACACACACACACACACACACATATATATATATATACACATATATATGTAACATTATTACTGTTGTTGTTGGTTACTGGCACATACTAGTCAGCCAGGACATTCAGCTATCCTTACAACAAACGTATGGCTACAGAACATTTACAGAGAACTCAGGTAAAACAAAGAACAAAATATGTCTAACAAGTAAAAGTCAAAGCAGCCAGGACTGGAACTCATCACATTCAATAAGGATTAATACTTTGAAACTGTGATGTCAGTTTCTGTAATTCTAATTTCAGGAGATACCAGTGAAGCAACAATACAGAGTAAGGGAAAAGGTCAAGAGCTCTTGAAAATAAAAATATCATATACAACTGCAATGTTCCCCAATCCTACAGTTCAAGCACAACAGCCACAAATGAACAAAATATCTCCATAAACAACAGTGAGGGCTGGCAAAGCAGCAACACATAAAACTCTACAAGTTACCTGGTTTGGATCCTGACTGGAATTTCATTTGCAACCAAAGCAACCATCATTAGAACAAACTTATTTTTCCCAGAAAAATGATATAATTGCAATGGGTTTCTCCTGTTGTACTAAGGATCACTGTAGGAGCCACTATGTTTTATCATGGTTATATTTTTTGTACCAATATGCTAAACTGTTTCATAATAATACACATTAATACCATTTTTCACTATGCTGTGAAAATAACCTTCACAGAGTTACAATGCACATCATTCAAATTTACACTCATAAGCAGAAAAGGCAAAAACTGACACAGAAAATATGTAACTAACAAGCAAAAGTTTGCTTTAACATCATGCATAAAAATGTGGTACTAACAGATGCTAAACAGTTAAAAAAAAAACTGCTGTTCTATATTTATATTAGAAGCTTAAGGACACATGGCAGGTAAGCAATCTTACCCAGATGAAAAGTAATCAAGCTGCTCTCTTTGACCAAACAAGTCCAATATGGGAATGCCAGCTCTACTTCGCTGGAAGTCAATGGCAGCCGACATTCGAGGTCGAACGTCAGGTATGGTCTGGCCTGGCCTCCTTGGTGGACACACTCCCAGATGCTCAGCTAAACGCCCTTTTACTGACTGGGGCACCACAAACCGAGCAGTTCTTCTCACTTTGCGAAATGTGGCCTGAGGAGTAAAGAAACAATCTCTGATTTCCAGAGAAGCACCACAGTTATAAAGTAAAACACTACAGTCACAAATACTTAAGACAACTTATCAAAAGATCCAAACCTCCTTAAGTACATAGGCCAGCTACTCATTTAATAGGTGTCTTTCATACTTTGGAAGTCATTTGTAAAGCAAGACCTTTTGGAACAAAAATTAGTATCCCATTACCCAAATACCAGTAAACAGAAATGTCACACACATACACAAAATTACAGTAATTAATTTAAAATGACTACTACAAAGTAAACACTAGACTGAAAAAGGAACAAGAAACAAAAATTAAGTAGCCTTATTCAGCATGAAAATGAATCATCACCATTACAGTTTATGGCATATGTTGTATGATGGAGGCAATGCTGGTTGGTACCGTACCTACAAACTTGCAGTGTCACTATAGTGTGCTTACAGTTAGAGCACAAAGTCAGTTATGAATACCAAAAGGCAATTCATTTCTGAAGTCATTTTTCTGGAAATTTCCTGGGAAATGTACCAAGAAAACAACAGAGATGTGTAAAAATTATAAGTTTTGAACTTAATGCGTGAATGTGTGTCTGTATGTGAGAGAAGGGGACGATGACCAGAGTTTTGAAACAAGCCTGAGCTCTGTTCAGTGTTCACCTTCAGTAATTCTTAACAACCTGCTAATTACTTCTGAGCTAAGGACACTTTTTCAGAGTTTTCAATTTCTTCTTACTGAAGTCAGATATTTTACTCCGTTTGCCACTGAGTAGTAACAGCATGTGTCAGGCACCATCCATGTATGCGACCTATCAATCACGATTCAGATGCAAACTCAATATTTATGGCTACAAATGTTTGCATTAGGAATGATTCCAAGTCCCCTTAAGCTCAGGTGTAATAACAGACTTGTTACTGGTAAAGTGCTATCAACAGAAACATGTGTGTTTAATGGCCACTAAGCGACTACATATTTCAGGAGAAATGACAAATATCACACACCTGAATGCATACAGCAAAGACGTAAAAGTGCTAACAATCACGAGTGCAATGACACTGCATTAACAGGAGCTAAAATCATCTTCTTTTCCAGTGGTACATGTCTGTAACTGGCTGCATGGTACTATATTGTCCCACTAAATGAGATTTTTCAAGATTTCATGTATCTGCATCAACAGAAATTGTGTACACTGACATGCTTCTATAGGCCTTAAGATAGAAAATACTCATAATTGAATCACCCACTACTAGGTGGTAGATTTACTCATGAACACTACCCTGAAATTAGCAAATTCCCTAAATGTTTATAATTCTCCCATAACACTATTCTCTTTCACATTACAAGGTTCAGACACAGATGCTGTGTTGACAGGCAACTATTTCACAACCAACATGGCATCATACTCCAGAACACTCTCAAGTTTGTAAACAATGCTGTGAATACCTCACATTCTTCCTGTTATCCCACAAAATGTGTAATGACACTCCATAAACATTTCTACTTATCACATCATCCATACTCCCCCAAAATAATGCAACTAAAAAATATACGTACAATAATGCCACTGGTAAGATTACTTACATTTGTGTGTTCTGCTTTTCAAGAGTAGTGTCAAGACAGTCTTCAGAAATGCAATTTTGTTTGATATAGCCTGAAGCAAGTACCAACACACACACAAATTCATGCTGCATTTCAAACATCTGAATTTTGCCCTAGTTTCTTAGCTTTCTAAGAAACACATGAAAAACCACACTTTTTTGCCCTTATGAGGACCAATGTTCACTGTGTATATGTTGAAGTTATGTAACACGTAATGAAAGGGGTTGGTCTTCCCTCCTCAAATGGTCTGAGTTTGAGACACCATTCAAACCCTCTTCTATGAGACCCCATACCAAAGCAAGCCTGAAATTTTTGTGGGATAATTTTAAACAAGGGTTAAGGATGACAAAAATGTTCAGAACAAAAGGTCCAGGAGTTAGAAACACAGCTTTGTTGTCTATTGCAAGGCCCATCTGCCATGCCTGACTTCAGTTACCATACTTATCACAAAAATTACCTTCTGCTGAACGATGATTCACATCAGTCAAGATATGTACATCCCTTTTGTTTCCTCACAATGGCTGTCAAGTCACTCCTTATCCTTCACCAAATGTCACTCTGTTTCAGTTTGAGAGAAGCTTTCAACAAAAAACCTGCTATATCTTTGCTTAATCTTGTCTGACAGCATTTACTTTCCTTGTAAACAAATCATTAAACACACCACAAGACAAGCAGAAATCTGTGTACAATTTTATGTCCAACCACTTCCACTTTCCTGGTTAAGTTCTGTCACAGACATTTGCGCAGTTTCATTGTTAGAGGTGCAAAACTTCTACATATACCTAACTAGGCTAATGTCATACACAATGCAACCTCAGTCAAACTATTTTTACATCTTTATCCTAAATAGTTCATGTTTCTTTTGGATGTACTATCTGAAAATAACTCCACTACTGACCAGTACAAGGAACCTCATCCAATGCTAGAAGTACAGTCAGACTGTAATGTTTAGCAAAAGAACCACTCAATCTGTCAAAGATATTTATCAACTCCAGTCTGTCACACTGTTTTAGTGTAGACCTGGGGTGTTGTTTGATTGTGGTACAAACAAGCGTAATTCCTCCAAAAAAACATTAATGAACTTGAAAGGATGGGGACAGGAAGTGGCCCTGGCCTATTTATAAAGCCCACATCACAGTATGTGCCTACAGGGACCAAGGAACATAATGAAAATCTTCAATTGGTAGTGTCTGTGTCCTGGATTTCCACTGGCCACTTCCCACAAGAAGTATGAAGCATTACCAGTCGAGACAACTTACTCATTTTCCTTATATTTTTTGTAATATGTTTGTCTGTTTCACTAGCAGTTTAAAAATAGTGAAGTTTAATGCAGCTGAATCATTCAGCAACAACTGCTTCCTACTAAATAATTCCAGAGAAAGCCCCTGTGTGTGTTATATAACATATGCAGTGTGCCACTATGTCAGGGCAGTCTGCCACCACTGGCTTTAGCATGTAAATCAATTCTAAATCCATGTTGCATCTTCAACTTGAAATGATGGTGATGGTATATGGGCCTAGTCATTTTACCTTCTGCAGCCATTCACACTGTAGTACAATATTATTTTTTTTTACAATCAGAGTAACAACAAAGATTTCTAACAAAGAAACATACAAGCAGCACTATTCTCAGCTATCTATGATATGATGACCAACAAATCAATATACTGCAATGGAGAAACTGGATATTTCACTGTCATGACAGAAGTCAAAGATACAGTGAAATCACAATTTACTGTTTTCACCTTTCCTTAAATTTTGTGAGAACAAGATGGGCTGGACATGCAGTATGCACTAGGAAGAAGAAAAATGCATACAGCATTTGGGTTGGAAGCCTGAAGGAAAAGGCCACTTGGAAAACCTAGGAACAGAATGGATAATATTAAAATGCATCTTAAAGATATGGGATGGAAGCAAGAACAGAATTAATTTGGCTCAAGATATGAAAAGGCAATCTCTAGTGAAAATGCCAATGAACTTTAAGTTCTATCTATTGCTGGGAATTTTTTAACTGAGGAACTACTAGCTTCTCAAGAAAGGGTCTGCTACATGGAGTGAAAACATTTTCTAACTCTAGCTGAAGCCCAGTTATAAACAGTGTACATTTTTCCACAATGAGTGAATTTCAATTGCATATATAAACTGCACTTTTTGTAACAAACTTCTGACTACCCAGAGACTGTAAGTAAAAGTGAGTAATTGTAGTTTACACAATTGACAGTCGTGGTTTCTCTCTCTTGAAGAGTGTTGCTACACAACCATATTTGGTGAGTGACTTCACATAATGCAAAAACAAGAAAAGTCATAGCAGTACAGTTTCTTCATTCTCAAATTCCTTCTTTCAGTGCTAACTGTACATACTGTTCATTATTTTTCAAATCAATGATACACAACCAGCTTTTGACGTGATTTTGCATAACCCCCATTTGGCAAAAACCTGTGAATAAGTGTGTGAAGAGCCAGTCTCCCAATCAGTCATTAAAAAGACTTTCACTGCATATGACACGCCTGTTTTCAAAAAGTCTGTTGCACTAAGGAAGCCATTTTCTCCTCATTTCAAAGAAAAAACAAACAGAACACATGAAACTAATGAGAATGATTGTGAAGGAGCATAAATTAAGCTGCATGTATAATGACTGGTTATTTTGACACTTCATGTACAGGCAGATAGATTTTTTTTAAACTTTAGTTTTTATTTTGAATTTCTAGCTTAAAAATGTACTGAATACAATTGACTGTATGACACACTACATTTTACGACATTCTGAATGGCAATTTGATATGTCCGAGTGCATGTGCAAGGCATTTAAATTCCTGCACCATAAAATTTAAGAAGGTTAAGAGCAAGAGTAATGTAAGATATAATATCACAGTTCAGCAAACAGCAGCATTTTTAACACTAGAAGCAGCACACAGGTTTCCAAAATTCCTGCTGGACATGGTGCTGCAACAGAAGACTACAGCTGCATATGTTATTCATGAGACTTCTTATTTCTACTCCTCCTCAGTTTACAACAAAACCAACTCTATTCCAAATTTTGGAAATGTTAAAAAAATTGAAACAACTTACTGTTGACTGTATACTTAAATGACACTTTAGTAAAGAAATGAGAACAAAGTAGAAATCTGAAATGTACTACACTACAGTTAAAAATTAACACAAAGCCTGTTCCTCTGAAAATGCAGTACGTAAATGAGATGATGATAATAATAATTATAATAATAATAAAAAAACACTGAACAGCCAACTTACTTGACTGTAACTACCTAATTCCTACTCCTCCTTAAGATCTTAATCTTCTTAAGTGACCATTATTTGAAATAACCATATTGTAATTGAGATTCACAGAATCAGTTACTAACTTTTCTTTTCTTTCGTTTAATTTTTCTTCTTTTCTTATGCCTCCTTTTGGAAACCTCATTTAAACTGTTTTTTGCAGATGAAGTAGTCACTTTGGGCTTCCTTGCTGCTGTAGTCTTTCGCTTCTTAGTTCTCTTCCTAGTTGCCTTGCGTCTTGTTGTCTTCCTACGCTTTTGTGCTGTTCTGGTTGTATTTGTCATGAGCTTTCGTCTGATGCTACCAGCACTTGTATTGCTATCTGCCTCCAAAGAATCAATGCCGGATGATGTTGAAGGCTACAGATTAGAAATAAATGACACTGAAATATGCAGCCTTGAATATCTCGAGCAGTGGATGTGCTAATAATAAAATTATGAAATTACACTGGAATGAAGTGATACAACTGAGCTACCAACGGCAAATTATTCCCACCCCGACCTCACACAACAAACAGACCTACGTGGTTTTATCATTTGTAGCAAATAAGAAATATAAGAGTGTAAATACAATGACATGAAATGGAAAATGAGATCTGTACTAAGGCCTTTCACCTTCTGCCTTTATTTTGCCAACCGGATATGACTCCATATGCAGAACTGTAAGAGAATATTCCAACATCTAACTTTATCTGACAAATAATTCTTTCAAATTAATAAATGTAATTTACTCACCTTGTCTATCAATGAAAAATTCAGAACTGAAAATCACAGATATCACTCACAAGTGAAATTTGTGATTAACATTACACTATCCATTCTATGCAATGATTCTTTCCATTAATATATAATCTGAACAATGTACAAGGGTGATAAATCGTCTGATCAGCCATAAATTTATAACATTTTTGGACTCATCAGCAAATTAAGACAGGATATACGTGTCTTCCACTATCAAGTAATTTTTCATGCTGCACAACATGGAAAATTGCACGTTTCTTAAATGAACAGCACACATTTTAAAAATTTCCATTTTTTTTAATATTTAAAAAATTACACACTTGTGCTTGATATCTCTGCTGATGTCCTTCCCTCTGTCGAGTCATCATTGTAGCTCGAACACGCTCACTCTGCCTTGTTCGAGGCAGTAGACGTGACAAACGTGGACGAAGTGGAGAAAGTCCCCAAATGGGTGCATCTTCCAACAGGGCCATTAATTCACCATCTTGGATGTCAACCTGAACAAAAGAAATATGACAATTTCTCACGAATGCTTAAGGTACTTTTACAGTATTCCAGACTTATCTCCACACAGGCATCAAATCGATGTCACTTTCAAATTACAGACTTATTCTTGCCACCTGAAATTTGCATCTGATATCAAATTCTTGTCCTTCAACCAGACTTCCTTTCTTCTCTGTGAAGTACAGTTCTGTCAACCATCACTTGTGTAAATATCATCTGACAAATGTGTTACCTCTTCTGCTAGGTGGCCTGAATTTGACAAGGTACACTCTGGGCAGAACCATTCCTCCAGAGGTACAGTATCCATAGGAGGATCCAAACACTCCAGATGGTAGCCAAGGTCACATCCATCACAAAGAAGCATGCGGTCTTCACGATCACACTCACCACACACCTAGATAAAGACAGCAAATATCAGATGGGACTGACCTCTTTCACTCAAAGTGCACCATACACATGGAAAAATCAAATATGTTCTAACGGAGACCAATACATTCCACGTGGCAGAAATATTGCCATGGACCATTTGCACTGATATAAAAGAGACTGGACTATATTTAAAAAAAACCCTGAACTAAGGAAGGACTTCAAAAGTGCAACACATTAACTGACAGCTGCACCAAGTATGCTAACTTCAGCAGTTAAGCACCTAAGAGTAATGAATGTCATTTGACAATGAGGCAATGCCTAACAAAATACAGGATGGCACTATATGCTGTTAGATTATCCCACTCTCCAGCATCAGGAAAAAATAGTGGGACATTGACGTTTTCTGCACTACAATATGCTTTGTATAGTATGAGTGTGATGACATTGGGAACAAATCAGAACCCTGTGCACTGCATGACAGAAGGTGGACATAGGCACTGCTGTTGTGCCACATAAATCAGTGCTCCAGTAAACTCTATCAGCTCTAGTACTGATTCCATTCTTATACGAGGGTCATTCCAAAATCAACCTCCGATTGGTTGGTAAAAATAAACGCGCTGTCATAGCGTCAAAGCGCATGCTCAGTTGTAACAAGTAACTTCTGTTCTTGCTGTACGCATACCCTCAAACATTTTCGTTGCGTAGTGTAGGAGTAAATAGTGATAAAACATGGACACTACCATTGCCGCTCCCGCCAGCCGTGAGGTATGTGCTGTGATTCGTTCTCTTCACGCAGAAGGACAAAGCGCGGCAGAGATTCGTCGATTGTGTCATGTATATGGTGACAATGTTATAAGTGACAGTAGTGTGAGGGAATGGTGCAGAAAATTTAGGGATGGGCGCACTGATGTGCATGATGGAGGAGGTCAAGGACGACTCTCAACTGTGACTTAAGAACTTGTTCAAAAAGTTGACCAATGCGTGCGTGGAAACCGTCATTTCACGATATCAGAACTTTCTAAAGGATTTCCATAAAGTTCAAGGACTACTTTGTTTCGAACTGTCACAGACAGATTGGGCTACCACAAGTTCTGTGCAAGGTGGGTATCAAAACAACTGACTGACCTTCACAAAACTCAAAGAATGGGGTCAGCCTTGACGTTTCTTCAGTGCTAATGGGAAGAAGGGGACGAATTTCTTGACAGAATCGTGACAGGTGACAAGACTTGGGTAAAGTTCGTGAATACAGAGACCAACGAGCAGTCTAAAAAGTGGATGCACACGCATTCCCCCAACAAGCCCAAGAAATTTAAACAAACACCGTCGAACAGAAAAATTATGACTGCACTATTCTGGGACTGCAAGGGAATTTTATTGACAGAAATCATGGCACCAGGGACCACAATAACGTCAGAGGTTTATTGTGAAATGCTGCATAAGCTTCGGAGGTCGATCCAAAACAAACGGCAGGGGATGCTCAGTAAAGGCGTCATTCTCCTGCACGACATGTGGCCCCACACCGCGGCTCGCACAAATGCTTTAATCAAGCTCTTCAACTGGGAGATTTTCGATCAACCTCCTTACAGTCCTGACCTGGCGCCAAGCGATTACCATCTCTTCTCCAAGATGAAGGTCTGGTTGGCTACCCAACGTTTCCACACCAACTAAGAGCTCATGGATGGCGTCAAAACCTGGCTGCATAACTTGGCAGTGCTGTTCTATGATGAGGGACTGCAAAAGCTACTGCCACGGTACGGCAAGTGGCTAAATGTGGATGATAACTGTGTGGAGAAGTAAAGCAGATATGTATGTAACTGTTCCATATAATAAAGTTTTGTTCTCTGTTTTATATTTTTTTACCAGCCAATTGGAGGTTGATTTTGGAATGACCCTCCTATTCTTATGAGATGCTGGACGTTGGGAAAGTGGAAGATAGAAAATAAACTGAATAAAAACAATTCAGAATCTGTTACATAAGACAAGAAGAAAAACAAATACAGTATAATATCCTGCCGTTTTCTTAACACAACTTATCTCTTCTAAATGACAGCATCAGAACTCTCTGACACAAAAAGAAAAACTTCTCTTTCAAATTTTCTTCTCAATGAAGGGATAAAAGCATGCCCCGAGACAGTAATGACCACCATGTGCGCATGATCAATTCTGTGTTTTAACATGTACTGTTTCCTTGTATGTTCATCTGCAGTTACACAGCAGAATTAAATGTAACTGAAACTGCTTCTTGCCCACTGACATAAATTCTTCTGGGGGTGGCAGTTCTCGTCCTGTACACTGTCCTTTGCCATGTGATGCAAGAAAATGCCACTCTTTGATGATAATGATGGCAAAGATAATAGGAAATGCTTTTCTGTTCAATCCTCAATACAGACCCTGTTTGTTGTAAACAACTTTTTGCCTCTTTCTAAAGCATTTAATCTCCCTTTATCCATGTTTCACCTACTCAGCTAATTTCTACGATCTCCTGAAGCTGAACATGCCAGTTTCCTAAGACCTATACACTACTGACATATACATAATATAAATGAAATATATGCTTTGAAATCTGCAGTGGCACATAAAAAAAGTGCCCCGAAATTCTGTAGGCTATTGTGAAAACCACGCAAATAGGAAACTTGTTTTCTTCTTGTGAGAATGCACAGTATGACACCTGTCCTATCTGCTACTAACATAACATGGTAGGAACCAAACACTAACTTCACAATATGTTGGATCTTCCTGAACCTCATCTTCAACTTGCTGTCTTGGTGGTTCCACAGGGATCCTTCTGATAACTCTTCCTTCCAGACAGCGTCGAACAAGGATTACAGTAAACATGCGTCGATCTACTGGGCATGTGTTCACATTCTGCAAGACAAACAAACAGATATTAGAGGAAAGCTTCACAATGATGGCAAAAGTGCATAATCACACCAAAACGATCCAGTCCACAAAAATGAAGCATGATTTTATGAAGTGACTTCAATGATCTGGCATGCATCATTCCAAATTTCAGTCAAAGTAAGTCAAAGTGTGTACTGACTATATGTTTGTAACACAATACACCTGTCTACCCTTGAAGCTTCAACTGCCAAAGCTATACACTATAAAATTAGAAGAGACAGAAAGAAGTAAGAACAAGAATATCGACATGGTAGATACACAGCTTAAGCTGCTATTACAATATCTGGCCAGAGAACTGACAAAGGATGTGAACATCTGTCACAAGAACCAGCCTCCACATTCAAACTGGGCACTTCTTATGTTACTGCCATACCATACTGACTTGCAGTAGAGTATAACTTGAATTGCTATAAAGGAAGTGCAGAATGTAACTGACAGATGTGTCTACAGTCTGAACATTTCCACAGCATACAATACCACGTCACCCAACAGCACACAGGTCTTCACATGTCGAGGAACTTAATTCTGAATTGAGTTTTCAAGAAGTTCAATTGGTGGCTTTCCCGTACCGTCTGACAGAACTATTGAGCATAAGCTGCACTTTATGTGAGTGCTATACCTAAGACTTGAAAAATGTTATCATATTTACACAACTAATTCAATTTCTGGAGCGCTTACACAAGTGCACAGACAAAGAATTAATCCCTTAGTGCCAGAAATACAGGCCCAGTGTGAGGTGTAGCAGACCAGAATTTAAATTGGGGCTGCATAAGAAAGGCCATGACAGCCTGTTGGCTATATCAGTCATTTCAGTGTTGTTAGCATCACGCTGTGATGGATATACCTGACTTAGATACCAAAGGGCTACAAAGTATGTCAAGCAATAAACTCACCCCTTGACTGCAGTAAAATTAACCTTTATTGCTTTGTCTTTAAATCCCAATGTACATGCTGATGGCTGGCATTAATTTCTTTCAAATGCCCATGCCTGCACCTGCGCGGGACAGCATGGTCCCTTTCATCTTAGAAGTGTTACGTTTAATGGGGCAATGGTGTCTCGTTCAGCCGATAAAGGCTAATAATGCTCCTGACATGCGTGGGGAGAAGTTCCCTCAGTCTAATGAGACTCCTGAAGCTAACAGTATGTGAATGATAATACCATCTGCTTTTAATTCACGAAAGGTGTTAATCACACTACATACTAAAGTGGCACATGCACCAGGTCAGCAGACCTGACATCACATTTTTCTGTACTGATACCACTGCTTCCTGTGCTTGTACCAGCAGACGATTTAGTAACATATTCCTGGATGGCAAAAATAACTAACATATCTTTCAACTGTTTGCTTCAAATTATGGTGTTTTGATACTCTGCATTATTAGCCCTACTCCTGACTCTTTGTAAATTCATTTGAACACATATACATCTATGAAAACTATTTATATGTTATAAATACCCTGGACCACTCTTGCAGACACTCTACACAAAAGCTGTGGTCACAAGCTTCTGGTGTCCCAATCTCTTGTGTGGTAAAATTGCGTAAGCAAATAGGACACTTTTCTGATTGACCATCACTACTGTCTGACATGTAATTAGCAGGTGGAGCTGCTTTGGATGATGATGATGATGGTCCATTAACACAAACCTGAAAAACAAAAAAAATTGAACTAAACAACAAAGCCATTAATGAAATTCACACACACAGTCTCAAAACCAAAACAGCACATACCATTTTCTGACTCATACTCTGTATTAGTGGCAGATGACTGCAACTGTCTTTTGATTTTTTCAGCACTGCACTGCATGATGACTACATTCCTTTGGTGCCAAGGTATTAATTTATCTGGTGCTCTCAGAAGTTTGAATAAGGACCTGCCATTCATCTCAAGCGTTTGTGAAGGAATTTAGCTTAATTCAAATACTTTCACACCGTTATAAAATCAATGAAGCAAATCAAGAGATGTCCAAAGAATTTGTGTAAGACAGCCACATCAAAGATCTGACAATAAAGCAATGACATACAAAAAAAAAAAATAATGATTTTATCACTTTCCTCATACTGTCCTTCTGAGTTCACAAGTGCAAAGAATGACATCATGTTTGGAAATAACTGTTTTAAAATGATTCCATCCTGCTGTCATGTACCTACATGTCCTCAGCCCTCAACCAATTCCCACTGAAATCTTCTCAGTAATTTTTTCTCTCTCCCTTTATCTACTGCCCTAAGTGTTCCAAAAAAGAATATTAAATTGTATTCCATTTAGGAACAAGTTTGTAATTGGGAATTCCTTTTATACCAAAAGAACATACCAGTATGTACTTGCCTTACTCTGACATCTGTGCTTTTACAGTCTGGGGGAATGTAAATTCAATTCCTTTACAGCTTTTGGTATTATGCTATGGAGGCACACGGCAGAGCCACTTCGCTTCCATGTCTCTTTGGTTTAATTCCTGCCAAAATTCAGGTTTTTCCGAAACTATTTATGTTATTTCTAAACAAACCTGGTAATTTTTCGTGCGCTGCTGATGTCAACTGCCACCACACTGTGCAGATTTCCAATCAAAATGAAGTTAACAGACTCTCCATTCGTGTTCAGTCTGTCTACTAACTTCTAAACAGTTGCAAACACCAAACTCTTGTATTTTGGAATATGACACAATGATAGACGATTGCAGATTATTCAAGCAAATAAACTGGAGTAAGCACAAATAACTGAAAATTATGGTTGTCTATGAAGTTCCACATATTACAAAGACTAATGCTATCTCGAGTATTGTTGTCATTAACAGGTGACTGGAAAAGGCCATCCCAGGTGCAAGATCATAAGACTTGACCCACAACTAGGATTAAAGCTGTAAAAATGGGGAATCAGGATAGGAACAAGAAAAGCATTTCATACAAAAAAAAAAGCAGTATTAGTAACACAAGCCTGACTTGTTTATCAAAGACCTACCTATGCAATACAGGTGAAAATACACATAACTGCTTGTATTATCAAAACTTCAGTCAACACACACTACTATAACTTCATTTACTTAGTGTTCAAGTTCTCAAAGTTTCTGATTGATACCTTGTTTTCATTACTATGAAATGCGGCAGCGGCAACAGACTGCAGAACGCCAGGGTCCTCTGTCTCATCCAAACTCTCCCAATCTGAATAGATGCTGTTTTCACTCTCTTCAGAGCCTGCGCTTGAATACGCCTCTGATGCTAAAATACACAACACGTGATAAGGGACTGAACAGTGTACTTGGTATTTGATTATTCTGGCAAGGTATACCAAACAACAGACATTTCCTGTGTACATTTCGAATCCCACAGCATGACAGAAAGGAATCTGACACCTTGGTCTCAATTCATGTGTACAGTGAATACCAACCGTGGACATTAACTTCGGCATAGGGTCTCTTAAATGCCAGTTTATGTGATGGGAGCAGTATTCAATATAACACCCACTGCAGGACCGTGCTTTTCCCTTTCACATAAAAAGGGTACAAAATAAATGGAATATTACCCCATTCATCGTTTAAACATCGAATGGGCAGAATCACTGTCACCAAATTTTGCACATCATTAAGTATAATTCTTTTGTTCCTAGTGAACACAACAGGGGGAAAAAAAAAGTGAAGTTCCTGCAGCTTCACACACAAATGTTTCTGGATAATGGCAGGTCATTTAATAAAAATTATTCATTGCAGTGGCTATTAAATACTGAATGATATAAATGAATGCATTTAGTGGAATGAAAGGAAGGAAAGGGGGGGGGGGGGGGAAGGAAGCACACAAATGTGTCTCAGTAATCTAACGTATACAATACAATGATGCTTACATTTTAATACTCCCAAATTCTGTTCTGCATGGCATATAGAAGAACACACCTCCTTTTGTCTATTCTGTTACAATGGTTTTTGTCTTAGTATGGACTTACAAGACCAACAGTTTCGAGAACATTACAAATTACCGCTAACTTCACTTCATTAGACCTCTATGATCTACAAGGATGCATGAATTAAAAAAATGTCATATTTTACTTCCTGGAAAAATGTGGAAAGTTGGCTTTATGTAAAACTGAAGTTCTAAAAATATTATGCCAGACATAACTGAGATTGTAACAATTATACACTGCATACTGCTAGTTACACAGGAAACTGCATACGATACAGAGAAGTCAGCAGCCAAAAATAGTTAACAATTACATGCTACATATTTCCAGTTAATAAGCAAACTGGCTACAACACAGACTAGGCAGCAGCCAATAACAAACAACCACTGTATGCTGCATATTTCTAGTTGTAGAGTAACTGTAAAGCAATCCATGTACAGGCCTGGACAGGCCCTGAGGGTTCCAGGAGGCTAAGGCTCCCATATTTCCACACAATCAGCAGATCAAGGTGGTAAGGTTATAAGCCCTACACACCGGTCATCTTTACCCCTCAGCAAACATTGCTCATATTCATTTCTGTTAGAGGTTGAGTCAACCCCACAGCTATAGTGCCTACTATATACACTTGCCACTTTAGCAGCCAGTAATAGCCTACCATTTTCGTCTTCTCCCTCTTCTTCACTGGTATCACAATCATAATCATCATCATCATCATCATCATCATCCTCATCCCAATGTGATTCTTCTGATTCGTCACTGCTTTCATCTATGTCACTCATAACTCTCTGCAGACAAAAAAGTGTACACATGCATTTGCCCAAATAAGAATGCAATTAATTATCAGGCTGTTGTGTGTGGTATAACACCACACAGTCCTGTAGTTTGCTACCAACATTTCAGAGTGCCCTGCTGTTTCCATCATCAGGGTCAAACACTGTGACTCTACAGGCTCACAAGAGAACTTTCATGTTGTTCCTACTGTACTTACATTCTGAATAAATAATTAACACAAGCGGCATACATAAGTAAGGTATGATTTTAAACACCCATAATCAGAAATAATTCAACCGCCTCAATGTTACAAATTCCTGCTATAGAAGATGACAGAATTTGTACCATTCAGAAACCAATGATCTGCAGAAGTAAGAACTTTCTAATTTTTGGGGTCTTAGTAAATATTAAGACAGTGAAATACCATTCCTCATGTTACATCAAACACCTTCTTAATTTTAGTTACTCTGCACTACAAATGACAATAAATGTTTCCCATCCAACCATAAGCATCATCAAGTAGACACATTTTAATGCAATACTGTGAATTCATACATGCAACTGTCGAGCTGACCTATAATATTAATTAAATAAGATGTTAACTTCATATTGCTCTTTGTTATAAAGGCAAACAGACATCACCTTTCAGTCTGCAACACTTACTTAGACATGGGAAATCACACAGTGATAAGTGATCAATAAAGATATAAGAATGTTTTGTTTGTCTTTCACCTGTTTATGATAGGCAAAAAACTGTGATAAGGGGCAAGATATCACATACTACATACAAATTTTACATTTTATGCTAAAATTTATAACAATGACTGGCAGTCATCAGGAATATCTGGTCACTATCACTGTGGCAAACTATAAATCCTCCAGCCTAGGAACCATTCCAGTACTTGTACAAAGGACAATGGATAGATAAATACGTTAACCTGAGACAGCCAACCTCAGGAACCAAATCCTGGTCCTTCTAAGTATAAGGCTTTAGCCACTGCACTAAAAAAATGCATAAGGATAATATTTGCAACAGATGTTCAAACAAAGTAAAAGTGTTGTTGTTCCTGTGCTTCACTAACCTTTTGGCGACGGAATTTTTTTTTTAATTTTAGCACACCCTGTATATAAAATGTGAATAATACAGGAACCAAATACGTTAGAATTATGAAACAAACTGCACTTTGAAGAGAAAAAAACGGAGAGTATATACCATGTTTAAGATATTCAGTACCTATATTTGTTGAATAAGTATATAAAATGCAACTTTAGGGGTTAGCGGTGCGGTGCGTCAAACGGTTAAGCATCATCCAATGAAGACACAGGGGAGGGTTGAGGTGCAGCTCCAAGCCTTACCCTCACTAGATAGAAATGAACTGTCAAACTTCACACTCCATGTGCATTTCCCCCAGCAGCCACTGAACAGGCAGCTGAGTGGGTCCCAGCACTGGTATGGATGTTCTGGCTAACAAAATAATCTCTTGGTTGTGACTGAAGCTACTGATAGACATTATGAGTGCTACACCAACGGGGATGTTACATGTAAGGGTTAATCTCTTACCCCTGCAGGGTAATGAAATACAGTTCTCCAGACATCCACCATGTAGCATAACCACTATACTGAGCTCCACAAATGTTTCAACAGATATAACAACTAAAATACGCTCAATACATACAGGTACACGTGCTCTCGCAGCACATTTCTCTAGAGGGCTGTCACTGTCGCTACTGCCATTTTCTGGATCACTGGCAACTCTCTGAAATTGGTTAGGGAAGATTTAGTATGTTTAAAGATTAAAAGGATTAGCTTATTCTTAAGTTAATTATGTTGATAAGTATGTTTGAGCTTTGTATACATCAGGCACAATGTGAATCAGAACTCTCTTAAACCCACAAAACCAGAACTTTAAAAGATCAGTAAGTACTAATTAAACAGAGTTTTTATATTCCTAAGGAATATAATACACTTTATCAACTACATAGCGATCAAGAGCAAATATGACAAAAAGAATAAAATTTGTTTAATGAAATTCTGATGCTTAAATTGGGAGCGAGGATAAATCCAAACTAAATCTACAGAATGAGACAAACTGAAACTAGTAATGAGAATGGCGAGTGATCGGTGGACTTGTTGCATCCAAAGATTTGACCGCCAAAACATAATCAGACATCACGTTATACGAAGTCTTTCAAGGAGGGTAACTGTAAAATTTGTACAAATATTTAAAAATTGTACTTATGTTGTTGAAAAGTATATATGAATATAATTCAAAGTCATAATTCTCACTCACACATACGGGCATTTTTTTACTGTATGATCATATGAAGAGCACATGCAAAATTTCATATAACCTCTGTCAACACTTGCAGAAGTATGCTCTGTACATCAGCGACTGTTGTCCAATTCCTCAATAGCATTCGCATGACTTGGTTAATAACAAGACGGGGTAAAATCGACCACAGGTATTAGGAACTCTGATGCTTCTATTCTGGTTTTGTATTTGTTTTCTGTCTTTAACCACCCAAATAATCATTTTGAACACATTTCTAATCTTATTTGCCCATCTTGGACTCAGTAGCCAAAAAACAACTATTCTTAGATAGAAAAAATATTGGAGGGGCATTTGCCACCCCCTTGCACCCACCAAGTTTAGTCTATGCTCAATAGTGACCTCTATCTTACAGGCATCTTCAAAGACATGATTCACACAATCTAACAATGGCTCAGTAAAGAGGCCAACTCCACTCACGTGTAACAACCAAGATACTGATTTGATATGACCTAGCTGTCAAATGATTTTATGAGTAATCCAACACCACAGTAGCAATGTGTTTCTTAGCCCCATTGTGCTGTAAAAACACAGTGCACCCACCCCCCCCCCCCCCCCCCTACTTTCCACCATCAAACATCCTTACATACCCATCAACCTCTATCATTC
>Ga0123354_10005500_pt1 | contig 18443 bp, 12 predicted proteins | sample TergutLab28metaG_2_FD_97872 | JGI IMG/M metagenome (GOLD analysis project Ga0123354, IMG submission 97872) | Labiotermes labralis P4 segment gut microbial communities from Petit-Saut dam, French Guiana - Lab288 P4 | ecosystem: Host-associated > Arthropoda: Insects > Digestive system > Gut ...
AACGGATATAACAACAGGTGAGTTCTTGAGAATTGACTTATTTCAGTATAACAAAATTTCACTATAACAAATTAATTTCTGAGGTCCCCAAAATTTCGTTATACTGGTATTCTACTGTATATGTAGTATAAGATTGACTACCTCATACCCTTACAGAAGGAAATGTGTAACTTGACCACATAAATCTGGTGTGAGTCAATATAATTATTTAGCTTGAAAATGAGTATGTTGTGAACAGTCTGTGATAGCTTAGTATAAAATTGCAAACCCTTCTGTACAGTCAAGAGTTTGCTAGTATCTTAATTGTGCCACTGGATGTAATTTTGGTACACTTCTATCCTCCTCGCATCATTGCAGTTTATTTTCCCTACAGTCTATTTTCTTGTTTATCCTCTCGTGTCATCATATCTCCAAATTTTAATTTTGTTAAAGTTATCATAAGTAGGGCCTGACAGAATTGTATCATCAGATGCTGAATTGACATTTCTGTTAAAGTGAATTTTGTAATGATGATATTCAGTGTGTTTATGTTCCTGTCAGTTAGGAGTTAAACTTTTCATTTATTATTAGTGCAGTACACAAGTTGTAAATTGTGGCAGCAAGTGGTTTTACTGACTGTGGTTCTATTAGAACTTTCATTTCTTTTATCCATGAGTGTAACTAACCAAGTAAGTAAGTATGCAAATAAGTAAGTAAATAACTAACTAACTAATTAGCTAACTTCATGGAGCAGAGTCCTTCCTAAGAAGCAAACAGATTCTCAGCTAGTCAAGAAATTCCCCACATTTTGTGGAACCTGAAGGTTCATTACCACATTGACAAGCACCTGCCACCTGTCTGTATCCTGAGCCAAATCAATCCAGCCCATGCCTCCCTATCCTATTTCTTGGAAGATCCATTTTAATATTATCTTCCCATCCATGCCTAGGTGTTCAAAGTGGTCTCCTTCCTTCAGGTCTCCCTACCAAAACCCTATATGCACTTCTCCTGTCCCCCATGTATGCCACATCCCCCATCCACCTCATTCTTCTTGATTTGATCACCCAAATTATATTTGGTGAGGAGTACAGATCATTAAGCTCCTCATTATACTGTCTTTCCCACTTCCCTGTTACCTCATCCCCCTTGATCCCAAATATCCTCTTCAGCTCTGATTTCTCGAACACCCTCAGCCTACTTTCCTCCCCCATTGTGAACAACCAAGTTTCACACCCATACAAAACAACAGGCAAAATTATATTTCTAAACATCTTCATCTTTGAATTATGGATAGTGAACTGGAAGACAAAAATTCTGCACTGAATGATAGCAAACATTCCCTGAATGCAGTCTTCTCTTGATATCTTAATGAATGGAATTTTGATTTGTTAGAGTTGTTACCAAATATTTGAACTGTTCACCCTTTCAAATAATTTATTACCTTCCCATATGTTGTAATTTTGTCCTGCATGCTGGTCTTGAAACATGCCCATTTACATAGTTTTCTCAGTATTTACTACTGGAGCAGTTTCCATACTAGCAACTACTAAAGTGTCTGTTGTTTTCCTTTATAGTATATATGCTCTCATCCAATTTATTAATGTCATCAGCATGAACCAGATACTGATGTGTACCATTTAATTTCAAGCCATCCTGGTTTACCCAAGAGTGTGTTTATAGATTAAATTGTGTGATTTCACCTGTGAATAGAAGTTACCTGGAAGACACATTGTCTCCTTTGTATATATGGCAAATGAGATGTGTTTTCATGTAGAACTTATGTGTATCTGTATAGAAAAGTTTAGATGCCTTGCTCCAGTAATTTAATTAACTGTGACTATGAAACTGGAAAGCTTGATATAAGTTTTTAATGGGCACCTTATAATTATTTAATGCTGTGCAGGACAACTAAATTGACCGAACGAGATGTGAGGTTCTCTCAGTGGTCAGTACTAAGATTAAGTCTTTTGGAATGCGACACCATTTAGTCTGTTACATGGATTCCTGTGAACAGGACATATCTTTGACACACCAGTGTAACATCCCAGAAGACTGTAATCTTAACTTCCCTGAAGTTGATTTTTTTTGTGCGGTCTGTTACCTCATCAAATCTCACGATTCAGTTGATTAATATTAGTGTCAGTTCCACATCAGAAGTTTGCATGAGTGAAATATTTGTTTTATTGATGACAAGGAATTTAAGAATGTACAGTAGTGTGGTCTCTAGTGCCGTTATATTTGTATCAGGTTTCATGAAAATCTGTTAGTTGGTCTAGTTCTTTTTGGGTGGAGACAGTCACATGGGCATAGTACATAACCCTGTCTTTCTTCATCAAATAATATGCTTTGTGTAGCTACCACAGTTTGATTATAGGGCTAGTGCCACACCTACCTGACACGTTCGTGCATCTGCACATTTGCTATTACTTACTGTATGAAATTAAAATCCTTTGATTTGGGGGTGGCCACCAGTGGCATAATGTTTGTATTAAATTTGGCAAAATCTGTCAACAGTTCTTGAGTCAAACATGCCAGCAGCAGACAGATTGACTGACGTACATTATGCAAAATGGGGTAAATATGCATAATTTTCAGTTATATTAGTGGCAGATACTGTTTGATGACGCCTCTCAGTTTGTTACCTTCTGGGTTATGAAATAATGAAGCCTTGTAGGTTCTTTGTAGATAGAAGCAATATGTACCACCAACACATTGGTAACTACCTATCAGAATGCATGTTATCATACCTCAGGTATCTGGTAGTGATACCATGAAGCCTCCAATCATATAACCAAATTTGTTTCAGGCTGTTGCCCTAGCATGTGCTATGACACCTCCAGAGCAACAGTACCCCCCTGAAGTCGTAAACGCAGCTGAGAAAATGTCACAAGATTCGTTTAAGGCTTACGTTGAGGAACAAGCACTTATACTGAAGACAACTTACTGGTAAGTCCCAAAGCTTATGCAAGTCAGAGATCTGAACTTTTGTAAAAGTTAATCTGTTATGTACAAATTTTTATTTTCTTCATAAGTTTTTAGGGAAACTCAGACCTTGCAATTTACTTGTGGGCTTTGTTACCCACTTAGGACTGCCACTTTAATTGCAAGCTAGTTTAATTTTTTCAAGAATTGTTTCAGATGAAATTTGTGAACACAGTGAAATATATTTGTGTGTTGTATGAATTCCTGTAGTACACATCTGCATCTGGCAGACTTGTCAGCAATACAGTACCCATGGTTTCCAATACTGTGGATCAGTGGGTAGCACTCCTTTGTATTTGAGGTACCTCAGGTTCATATCAAGGCCTGGAGATTGGCTGTCCTAATTGTGGTTTTCCTCATTCCCTTCAAGCAAATCCTGGAACAGGATTAGTCTTCCTCCTGGATATATATGGAATGTCAGCACTTTTTCTTGGTACACACGATATTCCAGGACCAATTTTCTGTCTAAAGTGTGGTAACCTTGACTACGATGACCCTTACCTGTTTGTCAATCAAAACCACCCTCTATTTGACACTTTAATCCTGATAGAGTTGATATATTGTAACAGTTTAACCTGAATGGTACCTAAAGCACTGACCTGTAGCAGCAATGATTTTGCCCTACATTTTACCCTGTTTCCTTTCATGGCCTATGCCCTTGTTCTATAATTATGAGGTATCAAATTCTCACAGTGGTAGTATGTGATGCCACGTAGTTTGGATGATAGTTGCCAGTGCTGTGGAGGAACATACTGCCACCAGTTTCAGGGTGCAGGAAACAAAGATACAGGCAGCAGATTCCTCTGAAATGGATCCTGTCTAAAAACCACATAGCATCCATAGTGGAAGACCATAATCTTCATTTTATTATCTTGTTTTCTGAAGGTGAGTCAGTGTGTTCTTTCAAGATATTGGTGTCTATATGTCATACTGCACCGTGTCACATCTCAGAAGATTGTGATCTGAAAGTAACTGTGTTGGTTTTTATTTGTTTTAGTGAATGTCCAAATTATGACAAAATAATTCCAGTGGTGTTGGAGAAAGGAATCAGAGCCCTTCCCGATCACTGCCACATCACACCTGGAATTCCTCTGAAACCAATGTTAGCACATCCCACTAAAGGTGTGCAAGAGGTGTTACATCGATTTGAGAATCTCAAGTTCATCTGTGAGTGGAAGTATGATGGTGAACGTGCACAAGTAAGGCTAACAGTTTAAAGGTTAATTGTTTACTTCCAGCCATTTTTCAGAAGTGTTTTATTATTTATAATGCACTTCTTTGCAGCAGTTGCTGATAAGATAACTGAACTCTATTATAATGAAAACATTCATGTAAAAGGAAGTCCTTGGTTCCAACAGTATGTAAGGAACTAGTGTCTTTGATTCATGAACAATTAGAACCAATCTTTGTAACACCGTACAGTACAAATGATGGTCTGGTCATACAGTTATTAGTGGCATGTCAAGTTGTTCATTCACAAGAAGCAGATGTGCCTGTTCTCTGCCTGGGATAAGGCTGATTTTCTTGAGAACTGCACTCTTCTGGGTTATTACGCAGCTTACAGGAGTATGGCCAAGAGATGGCTGAACTCAAAACCTCACTTCTGCTTAAGAAGACTACCTAAACTTGCAGAGGAGGTCTGCGGGCAACTACGTCCTGTGGGCACAAGACCGCCAAGGCTTCATGGACTTTTTAAGATTCATAAAGAGGGTGTCCCCCTATGGCCTATTGTGAGCAATATTGGAGCCCCTACCTACAAGCTGTCCAAGTATTTGGCAGCCTTACTCAGTCACTTATAGGGTGCTCTAGTCTCCATGTGACAAACTCCATTGAGTTTGTTCACACTTTGAGTTCCTTATGAGTCGGGCCGGAGGACCTGATGGTCTGGTTTGATATTGTATCACTGTTAACCCAAGTGCCTATAGTGGAGACCCTTAACCTCTCCTGCAGTTGCTTCAGCAGCCATTGATTTTGTACATACAGGCAATGGTATGGAGTAAATATCATTTCTTTGGTTGTATTTGTTAAGGTTGGTACAAAACAGGAAACTGATAGGAAAGCTATGCTATTTGTGTGTATCTATGTATGTAAGACTGAATACCTTTAAGTGGTGCTGAAGTTAGAGAGGTGTCATGATCAGCCACCTTAAACAACAGAAATTATGCATGCAGGAATATGAAATAATGTAAAGATGTAAGGTATATCTGCTATCCGTGGGTATGGGATTTGGAACATGAATCCACTTCCCTGTCACCATGGGGTGTAACAACCAAATATGAAAATCCATGTCCGTTCTCTTCCTACTCATCCGGACACACAATACAGAAAGATAGGAAAAACTGTAATAATGTTCAGCACAAAGTATTAACTTGAGATAAAGTAAAAACTATAAAGTAGCTAGTTAGGAAATAGTAACTTATTATCTTATTATTACTTCTTTGGCACAGAATTCTTTTATAAACACATTGTGTGGTTAGTTACAGAAGAGTGTCACTGCTGGGCACTTTCATTAATAATGCAGTGATCATAAGTTGTTCTGAAATAGTAACACTGTTATTGCCTAAGCATGCATCAGTTAAATCATTGTTAGGTATCACAAACCTCTGAACTTTATTCTTTGATCTAAGTAACATTTTATGTTGTGTTTGTATTTTTAGAGTCAGTAATGCCTTTCCCTTTTGTTATAAATGACAGATGTGAGACCTGCATTAGTACTTTTTACCTTATACCAGTTTTAACAAGTTACTTGCCTTGTGTACTGTAGCATCAGGGTAAAGAACTGTCAGGTTACAAGGACTGAAATCTTGTATGTTCCACTTTCTTGTGATGAGAGTAGCAGTACTACAATAATACACATTTCAGATACACCTTTCAGAAGATGGGGCCATCAGAATCTACAGTCGTAATCAAGAAGACAACACCAGCAAGTATCCAGACATTATTGGACGATTTCATAAGGCACTGGGTGAGGGTGTTACTTCATGCATCCTGGACTGCGAAGCTGTGGCATGGCACAAAGAAAATCAGAAAATCTTGCCATTCCAGGTCCTTAGCACGCGCAAAAGAAAGGTGAGTACATTATTTTAATGTTACAGGACAGCTTAGTTTGTGAGTGAAACGAAGAGTACAAAGATGTACCGTGAAACTAGGGTACAAGAGACCTTCCTTGTTCATGGGTTTATGCATCACAATTTTGCATATTTCTGGAGGAATTATTGTGGCAACCCGTGTGCACTGCATTATAGGTATCTCGCTTATTTGTGGTCATGCTTGCACGGGGTGTCTGTCTGCTTGTTACATTTAGAGACCAGATGTGGCCTCCAGGGCATCATTTCAATCATTTATTTTCCCAGAGCCAGCTAAATAAGCCTCTGGTAAGAGTATTTAATGTCTCCTTTCCTGAGGACATATATTCCCCAGAGAGAGACAGAAGAGGGTCAAACCTGACTTTGGAATACCTGATTAGAATTTTATTGGGTTCTCCTGCACTTGGATTGTCACTATCCCAGAAGTTTTTCGAACTCTCTTGCTTGGATTGCCTAACATTCTTTTTGTACTGCTACTGAGATTTTTTTAGAGGACTCAGAGCCAGAGGGCTCATTAGTCCTCATAACCTTATTCAGTTAGTCTCCTCCCAACAGAACCTCTAGTCCCACAGTAGCCAGAAGAATTTGCGTCATCCTCACAGAGCCTTGCATGCACGGAGAAGGCTATGTAAAATGGGATGTTGTCCTGTGTCACTGAACGCTTGGTTCACCTGCACTGTGCTGCTTCTCAGAACTGACATGAGGAGGTGAGTGAGGCAACTTTGCCCACTTCAGAGGACCTTGCTGCAAAAATCTTCATTGTAACCTCATTCCTCACAAGTGATGAAAGATTTTTGTCTCATTTGTTTGCAAAATTGTATTTTCTGTTCTTTTAAGTGTTCACTTTAATGTTCTATCCCCTATCATTTTCAGGATGCAAGTGAATCTGAAATAAAAGTACAAGTTTGTGTATTCATGTTTGACCTGTTGTATTTAAATGGGAAAGCATTTGTGAAAGAGCCTTTGATCAAAAGACGCAGCCTGCTTCGTGAAAACTTTCATGAAGTAGAAGGAGAATTTAAGTTTGCTACAAGTAATGATACCTCAACCATGGAAGAAGTACAAGTCTTCTTGGAAGAATCTGTGAAAGGTAACTTTTTCATTTCCATACAACTGCAATAGCAAAAAATATACCATTTGTATCTTCCATTAGAAGGCTTTTGATGTCCTGTACAGCTACACTGTCAGCAACTTCGTGGTATTAAAGTTATGAGTTTGCCACTTTATACCTGTGCTGCTTGACATACTTACAAATTTTTTTCTAGCAGTCCATGTGTAAGAAGAACAGATGACAGGAATTTTATATTATCTGATCACAAAGTGACTTTTTAAAACCTTTGTGCCAGTTAGTTTGTACCTGGTGTGGGTGTGGTAGAAGTTACAAAAGCTATTTAAGCTACAGATCAGCACATTCACTTACATCTGATTGATTGTCCTGAAAACTGTCAGACTTAGGGAGAAAGTGTGTTAAGCTTCAAATGTTTCATCATTCTCATTAAACTTTTCACTCTGCTAAATAGTCTTAAAATTTGTGGAGTATATACACTCTGTTACCACATTTGACTGAATGGCATGGTTAGAAGTATGAGTGTGATGTGGGGATTGACTAATATGTCATTTCGAGGGTTTAAATTTGTTGTTTGCTATTTATACTGTTTACTGTAATGTCCATTGAAAATGCAATGGACAGTTGGTCATTTGTTATTATTTAAAGTTTAAATATGACATTGTTTCAAATGCTAGCACAAACCTGACTACAACAGCACATGCTAGTCAGCAGTCTAAGCATATTCTGCCTGCTGGAAGTAATGTTTTATTACTTATGCAGATTCAAAATCATAGGAAAAATAATTTCTTTTGAAGCTCCAGCTGTTAGTCTTTTGGCTTTTTCCTTTTGTAACTTTGTCTTATTCCCTTCTTTTCCTTGTATTTCTTTCCTAACCCTTTTATTTGTCTGCTCTATTGCCATTCTTGGCACCTTCCTTTCTCTGTCCCACATTAAATTGGTTTCAGTAAATATTGCTGGCCAGTTGGTGATTAATGCTATCTGTCAGGACACTGAGAGAAATTATTGTTTGCAATGATTGCAATATATATGACCACACATTGGCTCCATGGTTCACATGTTACCCAAGTGCATACAGAGGTCCCACACACATCACATTGGATTTTATGAATACTTTTGCTGTAATTTGTGGACTGGTAGGAAACTGTGAGGGCCTGATGGTGAAGACGATGGAAGAAGATGCATCTTACGAAATTGCCAAGAGATCACGAAACTGGCTGAAGCTGAAGAAGGATTACCTTGAAGGCATTGGAGATACACTGGATGTGGTGGTATTAGGCGGTTACTTGGGTCGGGGCAAACGTACAGGGACATATGGAGGATTCTTATTGGCTTGTTATGATCGAGACAATGAAGAGTACCAAAGTCTGTGCAAGGTGAGTGAGTAAAACATTTAACACTGTAATTAAAAAATACAGAGAAGTAAATATTGTCAGACTAAATGTTATTACACCATGGAACAGAAATATAATTTACATATTATTTTTTGTAGTTGGTTTTGGGGCTGTTGTTCTTTTGTCTCTCCTTGTATTCCAGTAGTTTTGAGTGAAGAGTGACATTAATTTTACTCAGTTTGACACCATCCATCCCATTGTGTGCAGAGAATTACTGAATAACATTGTGTATTTCATCTGGTACAACTCTTATTTATTATTATTTTCTCAAACACTACATGTTTCAGTCAACTTAAGTGTTAAGTTTTTGTATAAGTAAACACCTGATGGTGAACAGCTTGATTGAAATATGCAGTGCTTGAGAAAATAATAATAAATTAGAGTTGTGTCAGACAAAATACATATTGTGTTTACATATTTAATTTTAATATTGGGCCTGAGGTTTTTGCAGTTAATGTCTTTTCATGCATTTGCAACAGCTGTCTCTTGTGAGCTCTTTCTAATGCACCCAGCTGAGTTGTTGCCTCACCACATTTGCACATGAGGACAAACAGACTCAGTTTCCAAAACACTGTGTTCGGTTTGAAATAGCGTATGATGGGAAAAGTCAAAATATGTATTAATTCTGAAAAGTCTGTGTCTCATCTGTGCAAAAAAAAAAAGAACCCCCACATCACTGACAGCCATCATTACTCCTGTTACTCAGTATCATTATATTAAATTTTACTTTCAGATTGGCACAGGATTTAGTGATGAAGATCTACAGAAACACACTACATTCTTCAAGGAACATGTGATACCACAGCCACGACCTTACTATCGATATGACAGCCAACATGAACCAGATCATTGGTTTGATGCAGTCCAGGTTTGGGAGATCAAATGTGCTGACTTGTCGCTTTCACCTGTGCACCGTGCTGCTATAGGAATAGTAAGCATGATGTCTTCTTTTAAATGTGTGTGTGTATACACACACACATCTGCACTAACACTTGCTCCTCTCTCATTATATGCATTAGTAGTAATAATTGGTAGTAGTTATGAATCAGAGGACAAAGTGCTGAGTCAGTATTGCAGTCTCCCCCTTTAACAAAAGAAGTTCCTAGCATACCTCTAGATAGCAGCACCACTTAGTGAATATCCTTATTCCATCATGTTTTGTATCTTGCTGTAAGTTCAGGTTATCTACAGAACTGTTCTTAAGTTCATAGGATCCACATTCACTAAAGTTGTGATTTTAAAGTTTCAATAAAGAGCTACATTGTATAGCAGTGAATCAAAACAATGTAAACATTATACATGAGACCAAAATCATTGGTTTACGTATCCCAAACAGGATATTTTGTACAGAGGTCATTTTCTTTGTGCTGAATATTGTCTGTAATCGTGTTCTTCATATACTTTTAGGTGGATCCAGTGAAAGGTATATCATTACGATTTCCCCGATTTCTCAGGATCCGTGATGATAAAACAGTTGAAGATGCTACCACAGCATCACAGGTCAGTGGATTGATTTTTTAATAAATATTGAACTACACCTTTCAATTATGTACATACACATTTTCCTGTGGTCACATTAATGTGTGATAAATCTTGGTTCTGTTATTTCCTCCACACTTTGAGTCAGCAGTTTTTATAACTTTTTATTAATTTCAACATGAGACAGTGAACAAAATTCATAAAGTAGATGATTCCAAGCAAGAGACTTTCAGAGGTTTTAATGACTGGGATTACCTAGGATTCTGTAATGATTTCTATTTAGGGAAATACACTGGTAACTGGTAAACAGACAATGCAAATGTTATCATAGTAAGAATAGGTATCATTTGAATTATCAGTATGGTGCACAGCCTATCTTGAACATAGATTGGTTGCTCTTATAATTAACATAACTATCACTTTATGGAAATCAAATGTTGTTCACCAAACAAGCCATTGGGCCCCATTAATAATGAGTTGAACTCAGTCTGTACTAACATCTGGTTACTCTTGGGATATATACATTTAAGTGTATAGTAGTCCCCTATCCCCAGATATGCAATTACAAATTTTGAATATTTTCATCATGAAATGTGTCACATCCACCTGTTACTTCCTATCTGTTATGTGTAGATATCTCTTCTGCACACTATTCTAAATATCCTTAGTCTGTGAACCTCCCTTATGTGAGAGACCAAGTTTCATACCCACTACTCACTTCAGTGAGCAGAGTCCTTTTGTGAGGTGGGAGTGACACTGTTGTCACTTATGTTCCTGAAGTAATGTGTGGTAATACATCTTGAAAATGTATGAGTGTACAGGATATATTTTTTGTACATTATAAAATAACAGTGTGGTGGTGTGCAGAAATTCAGGTTTGATTTCGGGTTGATATTAGTAATTTAAAGATATGAGCTGGAAACACTTGAGCTTGGCATAAGAAAATTGGTACGCTGATAAACAGTGAACATACTCGCACGTTATATATGTAATGTACAACTCTTCTGGATAAACCCCCAGGAAAGACCCTGTACCCATTGTATGGGGGGCTGGGTGGGCCTCAGAGCCGGTCTGGATGTGCAGATAATCTTGCCCAAACAGGATATGATCCCCAGACCATCCAGCCTGTAGCGAGTTGCTATACCAACTGAGCTATCCTGGCTCCCAATACAGAACCTGTATTTAAATAAATTCTTCACGCAATTAAAATAATGATAATGGTAATAGTAATAAATCTGTTGGACTCAAAGTGGCTTTATGAGTTATTCTTTAAATTCCTTCTTATAAAATAGGTACAATAATAGATTCCTTACACTCCTGTGGCAAGTATTTGTTATTGCAAATAGAAATAATAGGTGAGATGTGACATTTCCATGTTCAAGATACAAGAGTTTTACCCTGAAGATAAGGTGGAACATTTCCCTGAAAGCTCAGTACCTATCTATGAAATTACATGGCATCACATCCCAGAAGACAGTAATTGTCACAGAATTAATTTGTGCTGTCTGAACATAATGTTATACCTGTTACTTGGATCATTGCTACCATGATTTAATTGGCAGTTTATACCCTTTTTTCTTTTAATTTGTTTAAACATTAGACTCAGATACTAATGGCTTGGCTGTACGTTTTTATGTCTACATAACGCCATTAACCCCATATGCTTTCAAAAACTGACAGAAGTAATTCTTCTGTATATTGAAAATAATGTAGGACTGCAAGCAGGTCACTGTTCTTATCCTTTACAAAGTTAGTTACGAGTTAGTTGCCTTTCTTGAATACATTTATGCTCTATGTGTGCGCTAGTGTTTTTATTCTTTTTTACTTGTGGGCATTATATTCAGATCATTTAGATGATGTAACAGCACTACAACAATCCTTAGCATTAATTTCAGTCATATTGTGTGTTCAGGTGGCTGAACTGTATGGAAGCCAAGAGCAGATCAAAAACCAGAAGGGTACCAGCAAAGTTACTGAAGAGGACTTCTATTAGGGGGACCTTCTGATTTTGCTCTTCAGTATGTAGAAGTTTCTGCATATTAAACAGTATAATTTTTAATAAAGAAATAGACACATATTTTTGGGGTTTCTGACGTCATGAAAATAGCTAATCTCGTGTGATGGAAGGAAAAATGTTTGCATTTTCCTCCATATCTTTGTATCTCATAGATACCAATACATTGAATACATTGAGCCTCTGGGGAAATAACTTTTCCAACTGAATGGCCTTAACGCAAAATTACATAACTGAACTATTGTTCTTCTTATAAGACTTTGTATTGAATAACTCACATGAAGTAGAGGCCTTCTGCAAAACCTGTTATTTCCACAGCTAATCAAGAAATTCCTTGGATTTTACAGAACATGAAGGTTCGTTACCTTGATTTCACGAGCTCACCACTTGTCCCAGTACTGAATCAAATTAATTCAGTGACCAAAGAAAGTGCTTCAGCACAAGTAAATACTTTATCTTATCAGTATCAAACTAACTGCTAAAATAATTAGTGACATGAGTAAACACTGAAAAGACCTATGTGCAGAGTCAAGATGACTCTGATGCTACAAACAGTGTGATTTCAGTGTGTGATATCACCATCAGATATTTTGGTTGTGCTGTAATGGTTTCAAATGTGGAAAAGTTAATTGCAGCTTCAGTCAAAGCCACACAAAATAAAGGATGTGAATTCTGGAAAGTTGAAAATTGGGTGAAAGCAGCACTCCATTTTGTACAGAAACAAAATTTCCAACAGAACAAAAAAAGTAAACCAAGAAGAAAGATGTATTGCATTATTCAGCTAAAATATGATGGTGAAGAGTTTTAGCTCTATTCTGCTGAGAGATGGATGATAGCCTTTGCCGATAAAGGCTGCAGTAACAATTTCCTATCAGGTGGATTGCAGACGGAGTATATGGTTGAACTGGAAGACAGAATAACCAGTGCTTTCTGAACAAATATGCTGTAAGCACTGGCAACAGTTACTGCAGTTACTTGTCTATTAAGAAGGTATGTTTAAAATATGGGAGTGAATGTGGAGATTTGAATTCAGTGACATGCATCTTACTCAATACTCTGATGTTGGCAATTTGTTACAAAAATATAAACTGATTTACAAGCATTTGATTGGAATTTATTCATATAATTCACCCTGTGCAATGTAAGAATGTGTGTTTTAACCTGTGAAACCATTTGACTGTTTGGAAAGGAAGCTGCCCAAATGGTGCCTTGACATCATATCTTCCACTATAAAGAAACTGATAATTCCAACATATTGCATCTTCATTTATTCATAAAATATTCGGACTTTGTTATTACAACGTAATACTGGAATATTTTACCTGTAATTCATATTGCCATGCTAATATGACTATTACCAAAGGCCTGCATTTTATTATGAGTCTGGGTTGCCATAATAGCGGAGCAGAAGCAGCTGATTATTCACTGCAGTTTCCCAGTACACTGTGACTCACATCTGTTGAAAGTAGTCATGACCACCAATCTTTGGATTCTCTGCAGGCCTAATGTCTTGAGAAAAAATAGATGTTCTAATTCATACTAGTTTCCAAGTTTGTTCCTCATCTCAAATGTAATATTTTACAAGCCTTTATTCAGTGACACTTCTTCCACATATTATCTTTGTTGTCCAAAGCTGTATGCATACATTGGAATATTAATGTAATGTAAGTATATTATGTAACATCCTTGCCATCTTGAACAGTTATAGTGTTATATGTTTAAGGCCATGTGAGATCAGGGTTGCCAATACATCATAGATAACATGACCAACTGAGGAATACATAACCCTTTGTTATGTTTTGAGGTATGATATGAGAAGAAGAAATAATCCTTGAACTTTTTATTATAGTAACAAACTTAGGATTTGAGATTCCATTCTACTGACAAGCAAGTTACAGTACTAAAAACCTGTTTCTAATCCATGGACATTAGGATGAGTTGTCAGTTTAATAACAATATATGTTTCATATTTCATTTTGTAGACAGAAACTGGACTTTATGGCAAATACTCATAGCACCAAGGTTTTTTAGTTGATAATATGGTGGTGTTTAAGTTTTTTTAGTTGAGGCTTTTAGCTTATTTTTATTGATATGCTTATGAAGGTTACATTCATAGACTATTTTTATGATGATTGTGAAGCAGCTGCAGGTCACTAATATGCCAAGCACAGGTTCCTAAAATTACAGAGTAATAAAAGAAATGTGTAATTTAAAGTATCTGTTGTCATGAATGGCACAATTGCCATCATGGCCAACATGCTGAACTAATATTCAAATCCTTACATTACTAGCAAATATACATTTCTACTGTTATGTATTTTACTTGTTGTTAGCTCCTATATGTTTTGGCTTAATGGCCACTGTGCAGGAGCTAACTAGGAGTGAAATAAATAATAGTATAAATGTGCATTTTTTTTGTACTGGAAGGGTTTGTAAATCATTTACAGTGCGTGGAAAGAATGATATGAAATTGCTTAACTAAATGTGGAGATAAAATATTGAATTTTTCTCTTCATCCATTTTCTGTTACTAGCCATCTGCACAACCAGAAGTTTATTTAACTATGTGTTTTATTATATAATTCTACTTAGATTAAAAAGTAAAGGTATCCCTCTGTATACCATGAAGGCATACAGGGGGAGTGGAGCTCTGTCCCCACTCATTCTTAACCTGAGCACTAGATGTAGGTGAGTGGTTGACCTCACAACTCAACTGCTTTACCCCTGTTGAAAGAAACCCCTGTACACATTGACAGGGAGACTGGGTGGGCCCCAGAACCTGTCTGTATGTTTTGGAGAGTATGAAATACAGTGTTGAGCACTGTGTAGCCTCCAGAGACATGACATTTATGCCAATTTTTTTTCACAATCAGCTGTTCCAAAGGTTGAAATGGGTGAGAATGGCAGCCTGGTGACTGCACAAACCCCGTTTTCTTTCTTTTATGAAGAAAGGCTGGCTAAATATAGTAATGTGCATGATTAATTTCATCTCATTCAGTAGTTTAATAAAGTACAGGTTGTTCCAAGCATAGGGAAAACTAATTTCACTTCATAGGTATAATCAAGCCACATTAATTAATGACTATCCATTGATATCTGCGAATTTCTGGACAATTTATTCTGAAATTAATTACTGCTGACTACATGATCTGTTAGGCAGCTGATTGCGCTGTCATTAATACTAGAACTAACAAACCGGGATGAGAGCTGCATTGCTGCTTTGGTGTCCATACTGCCATTTGAAGTAACATACCATTAACTTCGGCGACTTCCATTTTGATTAAATCAGCTCAAATCAGAACGGTTGGATTTAGGGAAGCAAGACATTAACCCTCATAATATCGGAAGAAATGTGAAGGTACGATGCTGTACGGTGTCTGTGTCAGATATGAGTTCCCAATAGTCTTAATGCATTCAAGACTGAACTATATGAATTTCAACATATCACTTCGGAGAATTGGGTGTTCTCGCAGTTGAGTATAAAGATTACATCATATGGGGCTTGGCTCCGTGTAGTTTGATACGCACTCATGTTTCTGAGATCTGCCGCCTCCACCTTCAGGTTACAGGTACTTTCGACATTCCTTTGCAACGCTGGTACCTTCCTTTCAAATTATATGGCATCACATCGCAGTAGGCAATAATCAACACAATATGTTAATCTCAGTCATCCAATCAGAATGAATACAGTTAGGACGTGAAATATGTTGTTTTAGGGACCCCCACAAATGCCCCTACGACGCTCATTCTCTTTACTATTCAAAATAAGAACTATCATACGAACTCACAACTTTTGTGTTTGCGGACTTCACCACCACTCAACACCGCCTGCACCCCAAACCACAATGAATCAATTCCCACAATTTCGCTCTATATAGGTGACCCGTGCCACACATTTTCGGTAGGTTTCGTGTGTTCCATTCAGTTTAAACGCAATGGTAGTCTGTGGTATCATGGATCAGAGTGTGGTATTCTGTGGATATGTGCCGTGAAGTTTTTCCAATGGGCGCGAGCGACGTAACGCCGTAATCCAAAGATTCATCCAATGGAAAGCAGGTCCATGCTAACGAGCGCATAGCTCGCGCCATTCTAATATTGTTGTTTGGAAGTGTGGTTAGTTGTGTGGATGTTTATATGATTTTAAGGAAAAATGGCAAATATAACTTTAAATATAGATACATTTATATTACGCATGAAAAAGTTGTATTCTGCTTGGAAGGTTCGTATCCCAAAATTGTTGTTACTGGGGTAGGTTTGGTTAAAGTACGTAGTATAAGCACTGCAGTTTTATTCATTTTCATAATTACAGCAGTCTGCGGAAGCAAAAGAAGACAATGCTTACGGTTTTTCAAAAATGGATGCCTTGGTGTCTGCAGTGGGGGTTGACGAGGATATTGTGTACAGTAAATCCATTGCTCTTCAGGTAAGTTGTCATTATTACCAGATTCTCTCAGAAGCCGAATATTACATGTGCACGTATTTGCAATTTTCAGTTGGAAAAATGGCAGTACTTTGGAATAAATTTCCATTAGCAGTTTGTGATATTGGCTTTCAATTGTATTGGTTACTCACTGCTATCATTCTGTGGCAAATGAGACTTTGTTTAGATTATTGTTGAGTTAATGGTTTTCGTAAATAGGCTGTAACAAAGGCGGCACACATCTGGGCGCCACGTTTAATTGCAGTGGGTCGTGCAATATATTTCTCCACTTTAGATTTTGATGTGGGTTCAGCATATTGCCTGCACATTGTTGTTTCCATGGATATTTCAGATCATCCTTTCTGCTTTTATATGCCACCATTGCACAGAAGTTCAAAACTGGCTGTTCTGAACATGCACCATCCATGCAATTTGTAGTTACTGTTGATGTTGGTACATTATAGTGTGTAAATAATTAGGTTGCCAGATGTAGCTAGTCTTTACATGGGCACACAACATGCTATTTAGGAACAACATTGGCAGTCGGAGCCCATAAATAGTAAAATTAAAATTGTGCATGCAGATGATCAAAGAAGATTGTAAGTTCATCATGTAGTAGGGAGGATCAAAATGTGAAATAAGCTACCAGCAGTAACAACAAATCCAACCAACACATAATCTAGCCAGAAGAAGACAAGAATCGAAGCCATAACTCAGTTTAGTTTGATAATTTTAAGCATTTTAGACCCTGTAACTGTTGGGTTGTAAAATACAGTTTGGATGTAATATTGACTTGAAGAACACATTGTTCCCTCAGTTAAGCCATGTATTCATAATGAACTTGTAGGATGTATTTGGATACGGTTTTGAACAGTTGTACTGTGGCATAAATCTTCAGATTTTTCTTATACGCGGCCTGTCCAAGAAGTTCGTGCAGTATGTTTATAAGAACTTTATTTTACAAATTTTAGGATACATCAATGTGGTCCCCTTCAAAATACTCCCCATTTGACACAATACACTTGTCCCAACTCTGTTTCCATTGTTGGAAGCACCCTTGGAATTCCGCTTCTCTTAAGCCCTTCAGCAGCGATGTCATTTCACTTTTAATCGTCTTCACATCACCCAAATTCCGCCCCCGCAGCACCAGTTTGCATTTGGGGAACAAGAAAAAATCGCAGGGGACTAAATCCGGTGAGTAAGGGGGATGTTCGAGCACGGTGATGGAATTGCGCGCCAAAAACTCACACACGATTAAGGCAGAATGCGCAGGTGCATTGTCGTGGTGAAGAATCCATCGCCTCCCCTCCCACAATTCCGGTCGCACACGATGCACACGATCTCTCAGACGCTTCAAAACCTCTACGTAGAAAGCTGCGTTGACGGTTTGACCCTCAGGTGCGAATTCGTGGTGAACAATTCCATGGCAGTCGAAAAAAACCAGCAACATGACTTTGATTTTTGATTTGCTTTTCCGTGATTTTTTTGGTCTCGGCGATTCTTTGTGTTTCCACTCTCTGCTCTGCGACTTCAGCTCGATGTCGTAATCGTAGATCCACGATTCGTCCCATGTGATGACCTTTTCCAAGAATTCATCGCTTTCCTCTGAGGTTTTCCAGTCGGCGCAACACTCCTTCCGTCGCAACTTTTGCTCAGGAGTGAGCAGTTTCGGTACAATCTTGACGCAAACCTTTTTCATGTCCAAATGTTATGTCAAAATCGTGTGAACGGATGACTTTCCCAAACCAAGTTCTTCTGCTATCATTCTAACAGTCAATCGGCGGTCACTGAGCACGAGAGAACGCACACGATCAATGTTTTCATTACCACTTGAGGTGGAGGGGCGTCCTGACCTGGCATCATCCTTGGGGTCTTCACGGCCTTCCCGAAAACGCTGGACTCACTTGAAAACAGTTCTTTCCTTTAGAGCACACTCTCCATAAACCTGTTGCAACATTTGATGGATTTCGGGGCCATTCTTGCCCAGTTTCACAAGAAACTTGATGTTAATTCGTTGTTCAAGC
>Ga0123354_10005501_pt1 | contig 18443 bp, 15 predicted proteins | sample TergutLab28metaG_2_FD_97872 | JGI IMG/M metagenome (GOLD analysis project Ga0123354, IMG submission 97872) | Labiotermes labralis P4 segment gut microbial communities from Petit-Saut dam, French Guiana - Lab288 P4 | ecosystem: Host-associated > Arthropoda: Insects > Digestive system > Gut ...
AACCTTTAGATGCCTAACGTCAACTATAGTTGACGTACCGCACCGCTAACCTCCAAAGTTGCATTTTATATATTTATTCAACAAATATAGGTACTGAATATTTTAAACATGGTATATACTCTCCATTTTCTCTCTTCAAAATGCAGTTTGTTTCATAATTCTAACTTGTTTGGTTCCTGCATTATTCACATTTTATATACAGGATGTGCTAAAATTAAAAAAAATAATTCCGGCCCCAAAAGGTTAAACTGCTGGTATGCTGACTTGGCAGCTGGATTTCAACTCATGAGTAATAATTTATGAAACAGGAATTGCATATTTTAAGTGTCCACGTACTGTAAGGCCAGTGGACACATTTTGACAGTGATGGTAAAACTACTGAGGCCAACGGCCACAATCAAAAATTGACGGCTAAGGTACTGTACGGCCAGTGGACACATTTTAATTTGACAGTGATGGTACTGTGGGATCAGTGGCCACAATTCAATATGATGGTAACAATACTGAGGCCAATGACCACATTCTAACTCGACGGCTAACGTACTGTAATGCCAGCGGACACATTTTAACAATGATGGTAATGTGAGGCAAGCGGCCACACTTCAATATGACAGTAACAGTACTGAGGACAATGGCCACACCTAACTTGATGGCTAAAGTACTGTAAGGGCAGTGGACACACTGTAACTTTAGAGTAATAATACTGCAAGGCCAGTGGCCACACTTCAATACGACAGTAATGAGGCCAATGGCCACATTCTAACTTGACAACAATGGTACTGTAATGTTAGTGGCCATAATATAACTTAGCAGGAACGGTACTGCAAGGCCAGTAAACACATTTTAATTTTACAGTGATGGTACTGTGAGGTCATTGGCCACATTTTAACTTCACAATAATGGTACTGCTAGGCCAGTGGCCACACTTTAATATGATGGTAACAGTAGTGAGGGCAGTGGCCACATTCTAACTTGACAGCAATGGTACTGCAAGGCCAATGACCACATTTTAACTTTGCAGTGACTGTACTGTGAGGCCAGTGGCCATATTTTAACCGGACAGTAACCGAACTGAAAATTAACAAAAAACCGCAACAATCAAGAGAAGCGGACAGTGGACGTATGCCACTGCAATAACGCAAAGCATGTCTGGCAAAGGTTAATACATGCACACCAAGATGTGCTGGCCATGTAAACCATGCACCCAATAACAAGAAGCTGATTTAAAACTCTGAATAACAATCATGTGAGGAACTGTGAAGTACGTTACTAGAAAAGTATCTTGGTAAGTGTGGCATTCTGATCTGCTGTCGACTAAAACACTGCAGCGTAATAATTTACGGTGACTTGTGTGGCGATGCACCTTCTGTGAAGCAATTATTTTGATTCCCTGCAGTATGAAAAGATCACTGACACATCACAACACAGTATCACCACTGATATTACCCCCTCCCTGTATTCCACTGCTGCATGGCTATAAAATATACTTCCTTTTCCTGACTTATCACTGTGAAGTTCATTCTTCATAAACATTTACTCTCCACAACTCCTCAATATCATGCACATTGCAATCAACTGACATAAAACTCATTACAGCCCACAAGACAAAGGGTACAATGTATGTGGTATCGAATGAGTGGTTGATTGACTGACTGACTGATTGGTTGACTGATTGATTGGCATTTGGGTTCAAGCCCTTATGGTCCCGATACACCCAGGCCTTAATTAACAGGTCCTTTGTGCCCTATATCAATTCAAGGGAGCCCTGTTCTTCTTCAGTAGGGCCTGCAGCTAATGCCAAGGATGTACTGCAGCCTAGCAGGCTTATTGTACTCACCCTATCCCCGCCCTGCCTGTTTGGACGTTTCCACGTTCGCCGCCAGGTACCCCCACGTCCACGACGACGCAAGAGATCCTAGTAGCGAAAGGTGGAACTGTGTGGGCGAGAATTGGCCGGTAATTTTGCCTGAAATTGCAACTTTCACGTCAATTCAGGGATCTTTTACATGCCGCAAATCTGCGATGAGGGACCAATGGCTTTACTTCCCTTCCAAAGGAAAGTGTGCTGATTTTTTCGTCCTGAAAAATCCTGACAGCTTCAGCCGGGTTTGAACCCACGAACTTGGGTACTTGAAGGCAGCATGCTAACCCTAGACCACCAAAGCCGCTTAGGGAGACCTGTTACTTTGCTAAAGTTCCAGATGGCACCCAGACCTATACCTAAATATTCTCTGCGTCCAAAAAGAAGGAGTTCAGATAAGTATGCATGAGTGAGGCCAAAGCTTAAATGTATGTGGTATAGATATGCCAAATAAATATTATACTACACACTTACCCGGCCTGGCTGCTGCTGTGGATACCCCCACGACTAAGCCCCGGTGGTGGAGGCTGATGGTGCAGATGACCACCACGATAACCTCCTAAAACAGCAATAACAAGAGTCAGGCACAAGGTCCGCCTCACAGCAGAAATTATTATCGCTGCCAGCAAACAGAATCAGTTGGAAAACTGCTCGAACTCTTAAACGGAATCCGCCGGAAAACTGCTCAAACTCTTGGATTTTAGATTTAATGACCGGCGTCTTCTAAAATTTGTACTAAGACATGTTAACCTGGAGGTTTCAAATGACATCATACCACTTTCTTCTTAAAAGGGTAAATCAGTCCCATTACAGGCCCGAGGTGCCCAGAGGGTTCCAGGAAGTTAAGGCTCCCAGATTATGTGACAATGGTCCAGGATGGTGGTAAAGTTGTCAAGCCTTACACACTGGCTGCTTTTTATCCCCAGGAAATACTCCTGGTACTCTGAGTTGACCCCAGGGCCATAGTGCGATCAGAAGGATTATGTCAATGAAAAATTCCAATAACACCATCTGGAATCGAACCAGCGACCTTCCGATTTGTAGTACAGCGCCTTAACCACTGTGCTACCATGGACTTTCTTCTTAGGAAATCTAACATAACGTGCAGCAGTGCCTTGGTGTTTGTGAGAAAACGGGACCAATAGTTATTGCTAAGATCAGACTGCTGACAAATTACATACATGCAACAGAAAAGTCATGGCCTAACAAATTAAACTATGCGGAACAGAAGTCGTGGCCTAACAAATCAAACTACATGGAAAGAAGCAATCATGGCTTAACATATTCAAATATATATATGGAACGAAGCAGCTGAGGCCTAATTATGGGTACAATTCAGGCACCTGCTTGGAGCAAATGAGGAAAACCACAAATGATCCTTGTACTTGATTGGAGAGCCTGCAGAAAATCAGAGAAAATCCACCATGGCAACTTGTCTCCAGGCTGAGGTCTGAAATCAGGTCCTACCAAAAATGAAGCAGGCCTGCTGCCCACTATGTGGCGATATGCACCAGACAAATACCAAACAATAAACAGGTCAAAGACTGTTTCTCATAGCCGGAAACCACATCAGTGTTATGTGCTAGCATCAACTTACCATGCATTACCCTTCCACGGCCCCTGTGATAGCCTCTGAATGATCCTCGCACCAAATGGCCATCTCTATCCAAATCAGCATAATGTGGGGGCCTAGGACCAGTAAGAGATCCTGCAACACAACAGAAAGTATTAAGAAACCAGAGCACGTGCACAGGCATATACAAACCAATGGAAATGGCCAGCCTGGCAGATAACAACCGGTATGGCACAGAGTATACTGTTGAGTACTACACAAACACATCTAAGGACTCAAAACACACGGTCCGTGGGCTTTGGCTGATGTGTCTCGCCCATTCATTTTATAAGGTCCTCTCACCAATCGTATATGAAGTACAAAATGTGGCCTCAGTTAAGATCTAAAAAACGTTGTGTGTTGATCACAAGGACCTGACCATACCAAAATATGTAACTTTTCATTCTTATGCCTCCTACTTCGCGCAAAACATTACATTAAAATCGACAAAATTTTGTGTGTCCATCCCATAGCCTCTACCCCTTATTTTCATTAATTCACATATTTTATGGGTTTTTTTAATGACACTAAAAAACTCAAAGACCACAAAGTAACTATTACAGACAATATTGTAGCCAATCATTTTTAGTATAGTTGTTTCTTAGGATTGCTGGTGTCAGTTATGGACAGTTTGTGGCATGCATTGTAAGTTAATCTTTCAGCGTATATTCCGGACCATTGGCAATAGGATAGAGGGGAGAGATTTAAATGAGAAAACTTTAGGAGCTGATAGCGGATGCTAGCAGTCCAGTAAGGAAGTCAGTCGCGTACGAGTGTGGTGTAGGCAGAAGTACAGAAAAGTGACTGTGTCAGTTTCCTAGAAATGATCTGGTTGTTTTACTGGATATGGCGCTACATTATTTTATATCAAGAATAAAATGAATAAATAAAACGTAAGTGAAAAGACAATAATTAAAACTGTATGTGATTCAGTGAACCACACCTGTTTCCCGAAAGAGATCACCTACCAGACTGAGCGCATCGGGACAATGAAGTTACAAAGGGTGATCGTGTAGAATATGGAAGTGACGGTGACCCAATCAGAGATACCATTCAAAACATGCTTGGACTGAGTGACGAAAACAGACGGACGAGGAATGAACGTCCCAGAACTTCCAGTCATCTTTAATGCGTATACGACTCGTATTTTGTGATTTCAGTTCGAAATAACGAAATGCTGTTTCCACCATTTCTCACAAATTACTTTGTTACACAATTCAAAACTGAGTTAAACTTTTTGTTACATACTTCAAACATAGTTAACTGCATTAACTCACCTGAGTCATGATAAGATGGATGTCCATGTTCAAAATGAGAACCACGAGGAGCAAAATTTCTGAAAAATAAAATTGTTTTGTTTGTATCATAAGTTTCAATTTAGTCTTCTTTGTTTTATTTACTTGTGGTTTCATTTAATGGCACTACCCATACTCAGACTGTAGAGAAAAGGGTGTAGGAACAATTAATGAATAATGAATTGGAAAGGATGTGGAAGGAAACTCCTATGGCCTCATTTCTATTATCATCCTTGCACTGTCTGGAAAACCTGAGGAAAACCTAGGAAAATCTCAGTAAAGGTAGTCCAAGCTGGCATTCAAACCTCAGTGAGTAATGTACAAGCTGACATTCAAACCTCAGCAAGGGCAGTCTCAGCCAATATTCAAACATCGGTGAGGACAGTCCCAGCTGACATCCAAACCTCAGCGCAGATAGTCTTAGCTGACATTCAAACCTCAGTGAGGGCAGTACCAGCTGACATTCAAATGAGGCGCCTCCCAGACAAAAGTCATAAGTATTTCTACCTGAGCCAAACATGCATGCATGACAACTTCTTCTCTACTAATCACAAAATAATAAATATACTGTGTATATGTGGCCTTGCATCAACAGACCTCATAATTCTACTTTTGAAGTCAAACTGATAATTGCATCAAAATCACCCTTCCTGATCTTGGAACAGTCTGACATCAAGCACTGCAAATTATTACAATATATTCATAATAAAACCCAATAGACAATATAATTTTGAATATTTAGCTGCTTCATAAAGCACTAAAACTAGTCACTGACTAGCACATGACAAGTAGCTCAAACAGCTATAAAGGTAAATTTATTAATCGATATGCATGGTACGGACATAAAAGCCAAAAAAGATACTTTTAACATGCCAAACCGTGAGACCGCTGACAGATTTAGTTCCTGTCATGCTACTTAACGACGGTGACATGACAGCAAATAATGCAACAATGACATGATTGAACGGAACTGTACTTCTGCTCCCCCCAGCCCCAATATGGCTTTATGGCATGCACAAGGAGAACCTAATGTGACCAGTGATTACCTGGAGGTTCAAACACCTTGCAGATTTAAAACCACTTAAACTTTCACTTTCAACTTTAACTGTAATGTGTCTCTAATACAGGGTTATTCATAAGTCTGTGGAACACGTTAAAAAACTGGCTGATGCCACAGTTGAATGAAGACAGTAATGATTACATCTTTCAACAAGACAGCTCTCTGGCTCACTACATAGACGTGCGAGGGTATCTCAATCGAAACTTGCCACAAAGGTGGATAGGACACACAGGAAAAGATAACGACGCAATAATGCAGTGACCACCGCTGCTGTGGCTCTGGTCGACCGTGATATGCTGACACGCATGTGGAACGAGATGGACCATCGCATAGATGTCTGCCGTATTACCAAAGGTGGACACATTGAGCATCTGTGAAATATGTAAAAAAAAAACTTGGGAGAGAGTTTCTCTCTCTATTGGCGTAAGAACTACCATGATCTGTTGAGTAGTTTATTTGTTGCGAATTTTTTAAATGTTTCACAGACTTATGAATAACCCTGTATAATAAACACCCTTAATCAGAAGGCTGAACTGCTTTTCTCATCATACTAGAAAAATGAACTTTAACACATAACAATGATTTGTGAACAAGATTCTATATGACAAGATCGTTTAGCTACCATCCAAACTGCTGTGTGCGGTCTTTGCAGCTCAGTATTATAAACTGCTACTTGGGTGTACATATGCTCGATAGAGCACTGAAGTAGTTTGATAAAGTTACCTCAGTCTCCATCATTCCTATGGTCACCCTCGTTACCACGATTCACACTGATAAGATGGTTAATACATTTCCTATAGATACAACAGAAAATTATGTCCATAGAGAACAAAAACAAACAAACACACAAAACTAGAATATCAGCAGCAACAGAGTGAAGGGGAACTATATCTGTAAAGAGGAAACAAGTGACAAATGAAAACCTCAAAAGAGAAATGTGTAGATAAAGTTCATTTTCTTCCATAAAATGAAAACAGGTTAAAGACAAGTGTATATAGTCCTGCCATAAGTTCTGTCCCACATTTCATGTAGTCTGCAGCTGGGTACAATGAAGCAGAAGAGCTCAAAGTTTGGTTATTTTCGGACTATTGACCCTTCACGTACTTGTGCCAAGGCAGTTTGCTCTCGTCTATCACAGCGTCAACGTGCAGTGGGGTGTCAAGTAAAACCATGTGGCCGTGATTGCCCTTCCCAATTGCAGAAAATCCCATTCTCAAATTTTCAAACTCTTAGAACAACTGAAAATTTCGCAAATGTTCTTCTATCCAGCAATTAAACATTGTAAGAAAATCTGAGGGGTTGAGGACAGGGCTCGTTCAGAATGCCTGAAACGGGTGAGGAATGAGGCCGCTATCAAAACGGTATGGGAGTGGATTCGCCGAAATCCGCTCTGGAAACAGAAGATCATTTCCTGAAAGCTGAGCATATCGACCCAATCAAGTCGTGCCTCATCAGGGAAGATCTAAACATGAGAGCACCTCTCTGCTCAAAGGGACACTCCTTACTCCTGCTTTGAAGGAAATCCGATGGACAAGAGCAAAAGTCTCCTCCAGTGGCATGCCGAGAATGGGCACAAAAACATCCTCTTCAGGGACAAGAAAATCTTCACCATCGAGGAGCAGTATAACAACCAGTATAATGAGATTTATGCTCAGAAGTACCTTGAGGTGCGTTCTGAGGGTGTAGGAGGCTGTCACACTTCATACATCATGTTTGGTGGGGGATGTCCCATCAGGGGATGACACCTCTTCATTTTTGCGAGAAAGTTGTGAAAAACTCGTGCCTGAGTGTATGAAGAGGATGTGCTGCAAGAAGATGTGAAACTTCTTAAAACGACTGTCTTCAATGGTCATATATGGGTCTTCCAGCAGAACTCAGCTCCTGGCCACAAGGCCAAGATGAATCAGGAGTGGCTGCGGTGAATGTTCCGTCCTTTATCAGCGCCGGGGATTGGCCCTCAGGGAGTCCATACCTCAACCCCCTGGACTAATAACTTTGGGCTGTTTTGGACGACATGGTTTGCCGAAAGCATCACAACAACCTGGACAGCCTTAAGAGATCCCCCTTGAAACGGTGCATGCCACGATAGTGGAGTGGCCAGAGCGTCTCAAGGCTTGCATCGGGGTAGAGGGCGGCCATTTTGAGTGACATTATTATAAATAAAAACTTAAAATTATTGCTAATAAATTATTTGGCTCGAAAAGTGGATGTTCTAATTCATTTTCCTTCTAGGTCACCATAAACTTGGAACAGAACTTATGGCAGGAGTGTTATTTGCATTTGGTCTACTGTGCATCACACATAACATCGAGCCCATCCCCGTTCTCAGCCACCAACTTCCTGACAAATTTTTCCCTCACTGCCCCTTACACGCCAACCCCCTAGTCCAACAAATAGGGAATTCTCCTCTAGCCGACCTGACTAACTTGTACAAAAAATACAAACATAAACGTATGAAGCATATACTGCTTGAATTAGCTCACCGGAAGTTGCTGTTTTTTTTTTGTTCATAACTGCCGTTATTTGCACCTATATTTACATGCATATTATTCAGTTTCAATTGTACCATAGCATAAATATTTATCAAAATTTGTTACAGGAACAGTTTTGTAATTTACCCTTGTACAAACTTGTACATGTAATAAATCTCTCTTTAAAAAAACACAAGGACAATGCATCAACCACTCAGTTCCACGATGCAGTCTACATTATTCAACCAATCAAGACTCAGGCTACTCATCAGTCTATACAGGACAGCCAGTGCACCAATACATGACTGATTTCCACTCAACGAATTCACGTCTTCCTCTGAAACCTAAGATCCTTCTCCAGTCAACCCATGCCCACATCTGCCACGTGGCCTCAATCCATGTCAGCTCTAAACCAAAACAAAATGTAACACCCTTCTTGTGTCCACGATGCACACCAAATACCCAAACAACCTAATGACTGCCAACATCACCATCACCACTAGCGAGGAACAGAAATACTATGACCACAATGGTGTCATCTATAGAGATACAAGCTGGCACAGCTGGGTCATTATAATGACCAGTGAAGGACCACAATTAAAGCCTTGGCTTGGCAGGATTCTCATTGCCACCATGTTCACAGCAGTTCTGAGGTTCACATAAAACCCATCTAACAGGTAACAGGGTCTCTTTCACTGGGAGGGCTCAGGAATTAGAACATTAAACGAAAATCTACATATCAAAGTGTAATTCTCCAAACTTTCCAGCCCCACACATTTCCATGGCTTGGTATCAGAAATTAGTGGCAGAAATACCCCCATCAGTTAACAGGTGTAGTTAACGTCATGTAACACAAGCAAAACATACCCTGCCAGACATGCAAAATCTAACAGCTATAAAAATCATACAATTTTAAAGGTATGAACACAACCAGAATCAGTGGGATGCGACAGTGCAGCCACATGTTAAAGTATGTTCAACACTACTTCTATAGTAAAACCAACAAGATGCACCAATGCATCAAGTTTATTTTATTTTAGAATGACATTCTACATGTTTCTGATGGTCTTTCAATCATCAGGAGTTCAAGACTGCACATACAGCAACAGGCATTTGTCAAACAGATACTGCTGTCTGCTTGCTAGCGGGTACGAGATGGAACTGTTCCATCTCGTACCTGCTACCAATCACAGTCTTTAGTCACTCACGATTGTGAGTGACAAAAGACTGTGTTTCCCCACCACAGATATCTCATGATTGTGAGTGACAAAAGACTGTGTTTCCCCACCACAGATATCTCATGATTGTGAGTGACAAAAGACTGTGTTTCCCCACCACAGATATAACGCTGTTCACTTCACCACTGAGACAGAAAGTCATCTTGTTAATAAAAATACATCCTGCAAACAGGATGCCATTTCTAATCCTGGCTATAATCTCTCTGCATGGCCAGATCTTCTGGTTTCTGGCTTCAGTATCTCGAACAGTTGAAGTCTGTATAATTTCGTAAGTAAAGATGCAGGATTTTGGAGACAGCTGTTTTTGGTAGCTGCAACTCACAACTCGCTTAGTGCCCTAATTTTTGTACGCTGCATTGGAAGCAAGACTGAACACGGTCCACAGCTGTAACAGACATATACAAGGCTGACCAGGAATCCTGCCTTTGCAAACGCATTCTTTTTGTGTCTTGTGCCAATCACAAGTGGATGCCCCGGAAGATGGTCCTACATAAAACTGTACGCCAGTGCATGCTGCCTAGGTGGTTTTTCTTCTTCTTCAGTAGGGCCCACGGCTAATGCCAGAGATGTACTGCAGCCTAGTACACCCTATCCCCCCTGCCTGTTTGGACGTTTCCATGTTTGCCGCCAGGTACCCCCACGTCCACACGACACGAGAGATCCTAGTAGTGAAAGGTGGAACTGTGTGGGCGAGAATTGGCCGGTAATTTTGCCTGAAATTGCAACTTCCACATCAATTCAGGGATCTTTTACATGCCGCAAATCTGCGACGTGGGACCCACAGCTTTACTTACCTTCCGAAGGAAGGCGTGCTGAGGATTTTTTTGCCCTGAAAAATCCTGACGGCTTTGGCCAGGTTTTAACCCGCGAACTTGGGTACTTAAAGGCAGCACGCTAACCCTAGACCACCAAAGCCACTCTGCCAAGGTGTTACACTCTCTCCCTTCACCGACTACAGTAAACACTAACTCGGATGCACTCCAGCAGCCATTTGCAAAGCTAGCGGTATCCAGTGACAGTGACGCACAAGTCACCCGGCTCATTTGAAACAAAAATTTGAGAGTTTGTACAGAACTGTTAGTAGGGTGCATTTCTTTTTCTGGATCATTTTCAAAGAGTAATGTTCTTTTGTGGCTACCTTATACTATCCCGGTACCTGGTACGTGAAACTTACAAAAACAGTTAAAAGAAAACCTGGTCAGGGCAGCCAGTAAACCAGCTGGGACTCAAATACCATAACTCCCAAATACAAAACAAACAGCAATGTAATTATAGAAATCTGCTTAGTGTATGAACAAAGAGGGACAGACCATGCAAAAACACAGTAAGTGAATAAATGTAACACACTTTACACTGCCAGCTTCTCTTAGCTGATACACTGTACGACATGACTCATCTCAACAGAAGCACGGAAGATCAGAAACGGTCGAGGTGCAAAGGTCACTGGATTGCCTGCCCTACTGCACTCTACTCTCTACTTCGACAGAAAGGAAGAGGGGATGACTGGTAGGTTTCAGGGTTACACAGGATTAGCATAATTTCAAAATCACCCTCTACTACTGCATACAGAAATCAGTTTAAATTTGGGAGTACAGGTTCATCATCCAGAAATACATAATATTAGCCATTTCTACATAGCCACCATCCTTACATTAGCATGGTGGTAACGGTCCTTGTAATGGAAACTTGGTCAGCTGGAGTGCCCACATGTGCTGTTAGAGTAACACCTCATGCAGGTTAACCACTGACACAGTACAACAGCCCTCATGTGTTAGCAAGTACTACTCGTACTTGCTAACACGTAAGGGCTTCTCATGATGTTTTAAGCACACAAAATTCCACCAATAAATGAACTCAACTTCACGATAAATGAGGTTCTCACAGGGGTGTTACCAAAGACAAAAATCTTCCAGGACGTTAAACTACATTGTAAGGCAAGTATATTCCCCTTGCGATCTACACAGGGCATGCTCCTGTAAGGGGGCCTGTTTGATGGGGATCCAATATGTAGATTTTGCGGAATGGAGACCGAAACAGTGCAGCATATTATTTGCCATTGTGAGGCGTTGGCTCGTCAGTGCTATTATGTCTTTGGGAGGCTGTCGAACCAAAAGACATAAGCACAGCCTCAATAAGGGACCTTTGCCTCTTTATATGAGGCGCAGGGCTATTGAGGCTGTGCTGAATGAAATATTAGGGTCACACAATAAGCCAAAGGCTGTGGTGCATAAGCTGACGGGCCCTAAGAAGAAGAAGAAGTATATTCCCCATGTTTTGAAGGGCCACAGTGCCTTCACGTTCAAGACAGAGCATCACATCCTGCAAGACTCACGTCTTCAGATTAGCCATACATAACCCATACATGCAGCAACAGTGGTGTTCCTATGCAGTATGACATCCCATTGTGTTGTGTTTATCACTGCTAATTCTGCAGGAACACATACTAGTCGCAGCCAACACAATGGGCTACGCTACTGTGTGGCATATTATGGTTGACAAGGGCTGTGGCCCTTTAATTTTTACACTTTTAGATTTTACAAATTTTAGAACAGTCCCCCCATACACTGCAAAGAACTTATTTCTTTGCACTTCTGTACATCACGCCTAAATTTCAAAACAGTACAACAAAAGATGACGGACAAAGTCCGAAGAATGATAACTCCCTTAAGTCAAATACCACCATCACAGACCTTGTGTTTATGATGAATAGTAAAGTTTCCTTGTCCACGCCATGAACACACATATGGGGAGTAGAGGCAGAACTCCACTCATTCCTAACCTTTGCACTAGATGGAAGTGAGTGGTTAACTTCATGCCCCAGCTGCTTTACCCCCAGGGGAAAGAACCCCAGTACCCACTGAACAAGAGGCTGGGTGGACCCCAGAGCTGGTCTGGTCATTTTTGGAGAAAAGAAAAAAAAAATCCCTTGCACCTACACAGATTCAAACCCTGGACCATCCAGCCTGTGGTACATTCGCTATACTGACTACACTACCCTGGCTCACTAATGGTGATTAGTAGCTATTCCATACTAGAGAAGTGTATTAACTACTGCTCATGGAAACAGTCAAGAACCCTGTCTGCTGTGCTCTCAATGTGCAGTGACCACTGAACTCTGGATGAATATGACAGAATATTACAAAAGGGTGAAACAAATAGCATGAAGAATATGGCACATACAAGTATAAGGAGGCAGCAAATAATTCAGAGTCTGGTAACAACAAAATACAACACCAGAGAAGACAGGTTATCATATTACTAGGCATCCTACACCAAATATGCCACACCACCTATGATGCGTACTCAAATTATCTTTCGTATCACATACGAACAAATGGGCATTTCTCCCTTCTCCCTTTCTCCAATCCCCCCCACTCCCACCACACACAGTTCAGAAGAACTCTGGCCAGATTTTTGAGTACCCTGTGGGCAATTCAATACATTATTTTTTTTTTGGAAATAACTGTGAAAAAATGCTCATTTTCATACTTATTTTAATATTTCAATACATGTACTGAGCATCCTTTATTGTTTTGGACTATGACCAACAAACGCACAATTATTTCACAAATTATCACACTGCTCCTACATGTTTCGACACTACTGTGTCATCCTCAGGGAGCTCACAGCTAGCACCTTGCTAAGTTACACAAGTATGTCAAATGCAGTTGTTGGTAATACAATTTAAAATTAAGATATTTCACACAGGTTTCATGCTGTCGAAATCTCACTGTCCTGTACCACTCTTTTCCCTGACTTACGATTCAAGAACTCAAAATGCGAAAGAATGACGCAATACTATCCCAGAAAGAAGGGTGCTATATTATTACAGCAGTCCAGTACACACGAAACCGGCTCCCTGCATCTTCGCGCACGCTACTATCTTATCACATCCCAAAACACATTCACAGTCATGTCTCATACTTCAGGATTCAAAACTGCTTCCTTTCCCAAGGACTTCACATTTCTGGGGCTATATTTCAGGACTTTTACAAGTGCAGTTTCAGATCGAAATCCCACATGAAAAAGTCTTTTTTAACATCCGAAGGATAACAAATACTATAAGACAAATATTATTTATTCCATGATACTTTCTGCACATTTCTTAGCTTTAAGCACTACATATGATGAGTCACTGTCCGTCAGGGCAAAAAACAATGTTCACACACCTGGGAAAACATAAACCCCAACAAAAAACCGGTTAATTTTTTCCACAGAAAAGTGTAAAAATTACTTAAAAACAGCATTACGATTCTGACGTCACGCATTACAGGTAAACTGTTAGTTTTATAAATAATTCACAAGATTACCAGCTTGGAGAAAACACCTGTGTCACCTGATGAGACTTCACTTTCACTTCCTACACTTTTCACATATTTTAGCCCTCCCTTCTCCCCTCACATATCACTTTTCTCTTGTGTGATTCACAGAAGTATTCCTTGACACACACCTGCTCTATCTATAACAGGGTTTCTCAACCTTTGTGAGACCACAGCCCAGTAAATTCTTTCTTTCAAAAGACAAGGGCCCGGTCCCAACAGATTTACTCATCAGTACCTTTCCAATTCTTTTTTAAGTTCATACATTAAACTAACGTAAATATTAATAATTAATTATGGCATAATCATAGATAGTATTAGTACAATTATGTGTACAGTGTGGCATGTTGACAAATATAAAATGACATTTAAATTAGTTATCAATTCCAAGAGAATCTCTCACGGCCTGGTATAGTTGATTCCAGGGCCCGGTACCAGGCTGCGGCCCATCGGTTGAGAAACACTGATCTCTAAGATATCAGTTGAACTACATCTTCAAACTATCATGTATTAGTTCATACCAAAATCTCAATAACAACTGCACCAGAAATGTACAATACATCTACCATTTTGATTAACATGGTAGGGGGAAAAACCCTATGCTTTCAGTGTTAAAGCCAAACAATTAAATGCCCAGTCTGCTGTCCTGTTCTGTCATGCATACTGTTTTTGTTTTTCAACGCCAACACCAAGAATGCCATACCAGATGTTACATTCATAACACTTCCAATTTCATAAGACTACATATCACATATGTGCATCTTTTCCTTCCCTTCTAACACATTCAGCATTCTACCATTCATTTACCACAGCTGATGCTCAGTTCCTGTAAATGATGTCAGGAGTGGCTTTTTTATTGCACTGGACTGACAGTCTAAAAGTACTGCAAAATTTTCAATTCTGCATGTAAAATGAAAATGACTGGTAAATTTTGGTAAATTTTTTGCGACATATGAGCTGTTTAAGACAACAATCACCATCATTCAGGTCAGTGCACAGATGCACAGATTCTGTCTTCCCCTGTGCTGTACCACATAACAGTACTGCAAGTGTACACTAGCACAGTTATGACAGTAAGTCGACCCAAATAAGCAGCTACGAGTAACACAGGAAGGTCCACAGGCCTGACATGCTGGCCTGCACGAGATCTTACCCGGCAGAGGACGCAGTGCCAACAGGGGGCGTAGTGACCGGGAGGGGCTGCCTCGTCAGTAGCGCCCTACCGTGTTCTGATGACGAGAAGGATGCTGAGGTAGCGATGGAGGATTGCAGGAGGGGCGGTGGCAACGTGCGAGGAGGCAAGTACTCCACACCACCACCTCCACCACCACCCAGCCTAATGCCACATTGCAGTACATATCAAGCTGAAGCCATACCATAAGACAACGCACCGCTTACACTACACTAAACTGGTTTGAGTGTACCTGCTTCTTTATTTTTAAATAGGGAAACGAACAGGATGGTGAGTGGTGAAGGAAGGGTATGGAGAGGAAAATATGAAAAATTTACTTTACACACTTCAAAAGATATATCAAGAGGTATAGTTTTGGGTTGTGACACTGTGCAGTACTACTGCTACATAACAAAAATTTGGAAAACATAATGCCTCTTCCTTCAGGATTCTTTTGGATCCGACACGTTGATATCCAGATATTATATAGAATCTCAAGAGTGAAAAAATACTGTAGCAAAACTATCATAAACTGTTTATTGCCACTATTCTACGTATTGTTTGTGTCAACTGTGTTGTTCTATGTATTGTTTGTGCATTAATGTACTACTGCCACCAGGTGGCAACCCAATTGCAGTTCAATATGTATCATATCATACCATATATCACATCATATACTACAGGCATCACGCTGCATTCACACCATATTCTTGTTCATGTTATGTTACACACCCGAATATCAAAAATTCTGTGGCCATAATCAAATCAATATTGAAAAAAATTTATACAGTTTGTATTTCTCACTCATCCATCTTCAAGCATCGGTTAGGGTGGATTAATTATGTCACATGACTGATAAAACTGGAAGGGATGTAGAATGCAGCTGCTATGGCCTAGCACGAGGCACTCTCGTGACACACGGCTGATGAGACTGTGGAATTTCAAGGATCGTAACGCAATTTGCCCCACAACTCTCACCGAATTTCAACCAAATACATAAATTCCGAGACGAAACAGCGGATACAGTACCATAACAATGCGTTAATTTCACGCAAAGTACAAAGAGTGGGATGTAACTCTTGTAAGAGACTTTACGACTGGACAAGCCATCTGGCAAAGTCAAGTTCAATGGGGCAAAGATCTGGATTTCAATTTATCTGTTCCCACCTAACAAGTTACGGAAAATGGCGAAGAGTCAAAAATGGTGATCAAATAACCTCAGAAAAGAACCACTCTTCCCCACACTAGTTAAATCCACAATGCCCTGACATTAACTATGGGGAAGAAAGAAAGAAAAAAAAAGGAGTCTTCTGTTGACACACATATACCCCATATGATGCCTGAAGTCAATACCATTTTGAAACCAAAAAGCAAAACCTTTTGAATGAACTTAACCAGACACTAGTGTAGGCCACAGCATTTAATACATGCAATAAATAACTCTGCCTAATTCTTAGCACCTCACATTTTAATGATCAGCTTCCGAACAAAAAGGTAAAAATAAATATAAATTTGAGTGTCATGTAACGAAGGAGATTATTTCAGGCGGACATGAACCACATTACTTGCACCTACAAAACACCACAGTACACGTGTACTTTCCGATAAAATAAGCACACAGTTATTCCTGCCTTCCCCATTCATTGTGCTAATTGTATACATGCAGTGCAAGAACATACAAAAATGTGTTCCTTGTCAGATGCGTTTTGTAGTCGTACCTTATCTGTCCGTAAGGATGTTCTCCCCTGTACGTGTGTGGGACGGGCATCCGATGCTGGAAACGTGCTCCGAGCGTCTCAATGGGCTGAGCTGTGGGCTGCAATGGTTGTTGGTGAGGTTGTGACATCACTGCAGATCCTGCTGTAGTAGTGAATGGTGGCTCTTCGCCTGGAGGAAAGTTCGGTGGTGGCACCGATGTATCTGGCAGTGGAGCTGACTGCACATCCTGATTATGTTCATCAATCGTCGGTGTGCCAGGACGTTCCTCCACCGACCGCCGCAGACTGAATGAACCACATAAAAATTTAGCTTTAAAGGCATAACAACAATTCCAATGACTACTGTAACATCAGTAGTGAATGACTAAGGACTGGATGGTCCAGGATCGAATCCAGGTGGGGACGAGATTTTCTGCCCATCCAGACCGGCCCTGGGGCCCACCCAGCCTCCTGTAAAATGGGTACCAATTCTTTCCCAGGGTTAAAGTGCGGCCGGGGCACACTGCTGACCAACCCTTCTAGTGCCGCGGTCATGGAAGAGTAGAGCTATACCTCTACCCACTCTCTGGACCACACCGGGCCTGTAACAGGATCACTTTACCATTACTTTTACTGCAACATCAGTTATCTACATGTGATGGCAACTCTATAAACCACCTCTTAAAAATCGCCTAGTCCGCCCGTCCATCCATTCATCCATCACCATGCATGCAGAGAAAAACTTCAAAACCAACAAATTTTCTACAAAACTTTATTTTGGATAATTCCAAGACAAATCATCCAGCTATTGAAATTTTCACTTAGTCCAAACTACTTTAACAACCACTGAAATGCAGGCTTACACACGTGCTTTGCTGCATGCATCTCCAGTATAACTCAACAAATATTTACTGGGATAAAAAACCACGTATCAAACAAAACTGCAGCAGAAAATGAAACACACATTTTATGAACGATACACTTTTCTGGTAAATCTTGCAGTTTCTGCCATTATTACACAAAAGCAATGCTGAAGATCCAACCCTTCTGTAGTATGAAGCCACAACACCAACACTGGGACATCGTTGAGGTCAGGCAGCCCAAATGATTCCCATTCAAACACCAAGAACTACAGGTGTGGGTATCAGTCATTAACACAACAATATCTAAAAAAAATGTTTAATAAAGGATGAAGTAAACTACATGTGAAATATCACAGTGCCAAGTGATAATTACCATCACAGTGCCAAGCGACTATTACCAAACGGATCTGGGACCCAGTCACCAAACCGCCAAATACGACACCCCCTAGATGGAAGACAAGTACATGCACACACAAAACGGAGGACACAGAGATCACCACAGATACAAAGGATAGAGAGCACACACATAAGTACATACCTACCACTTAATTACAACATGCCACACGAGTCACCTACCCACACACACTAACCCGCAACAGCTCTTATTCTTTGGTTTTTCTCCTCTCCACAGAACCCATAACAAAAGCCAACCAGCAGTACGACATCGGATATGGACAAACAGTAACAAGAGACCCACAAAGGACAACAGCGAGCAGACATACTTGAGCTGTACACCCCAGGATAGCGCACATCACAGATCCCCCCCCCCCCCCCGCCCCCCCCAAAAAACCCAAAAACAAAAACCACACCACCCCTAAACTCCCCCCCCTCCACAACCCACCCCAACCCTTTAAAA